>Ga0214919_10000225_pt1 | contig 96819 bp, 98 predicted proteins | sample LL1503_MetaG_FD_177994 | JGI IMG/M metagenome (GOLD analysis project Ga0214919, IMG submission 177994) | Freshwater microbial communities from Lake Lanier, Atlanta, Georgia, United States - LL-1503 | ecosystem: Environmental > Aquatic > Freshwater > Lake | place: USA: Georgia | collected...
TGCCGGGTTAATGCCAAACTAACGCCTAGTTAAATTTAGGTTAAACTATCTAAGAAATTAAATTTCATATCGAAATATTAATTATATAGTTACTAAATTTATACCTTTTTTCCCGAGGGGGGGGGGTGGCGATGCTTGCTAATTTAACTAGACGTTTTAATGTCCTTGCTTTACTGCTCGCATTGTTTTCTGGATCAGCACTCGCAGAGCAAATATCCGTAACGCATTGGGGCGTGCTGTTGTATGGCGCGCCCTATGCGGTTGCGATGGAGCGCGGCTATTTTCGCCAAGCGGGCATCGACATTAGTGGCATCTTTAGTTCTAAAGGTGGCGGTACCACGGTGCGTAACATGATTTTGGGTGGTTTACCCTTTGGTGAGGTCGCACTTAGCGCGGCGATTGCGGCAGAGCGCGAGGGGCTCGATGTGCGCATAGTCTGCGGTGGCGTACAAAATCTTTCGGATCAGGTGTGGGTAACCTTGCCTGATTCACAACTTAAAACCATTGCGGATCTCAAAGGTAAAAAAATCGGTTACACCACGCCTAAGAGTGTGACTGACATGGTGACGACGCTAGTACTTGATCATCAAAAAATTACGGGTGTAGAGCGGGTTGCTGTGGGTAGCGTCGGAGCGCAAATCACCGCGTTACAACAAAAAGCCATTGATGCGGCGTATTTAGGTGAGCCGGTTTACTCACAAAATAAATCAAAATTCCGTGTGCTGTTTTATGCGCGCGATATGCTCGCACAAAATAATCTAACGCAAACCGTTGGCGTTACTACTTCAGAATTTGCTAAGGCTCATCCCGACAAACTGAAAGCCATCATCGAAGGTCGCCGCCGTGGTGTGGAATTCATTTATCAAAACCCCAAAGAAGCCTCGCTGATAGTCGCGAAAGCTTACTCCTTTGATCCCGTCGTTATGGAAGAAGCGATGATAGCTATGGCGAAATCAAAATACTGGAGTGCAGGTGAATTAGATCTCGCTGGTATGAATGCAATGGCGGAAGGCTTAAAACTCACGGGCGCGATTGATAGTCCTCCGAATTGGAACAAGCTGATTGATCGCAGCTTTTTGAAAAAATAATGGCTGGGCATCTCTCCGTTGAACAACTCAGTCTGACGTATCGCAGTGCAGGTCAAGCCCATACGCATGCCTTCGGGCCGGTTAGTTTTAGCGTGGCGCCGGGCGAGTTTGTTTCTATCGTTGGCCCCTCCGGCTGCGGAAAATCCAGTTTGCTGGAATGTGTGGCGGGTCTGATAAAACCGACCAAAGGTGAAGTGAACCTGAATGGCCAACGTATTCGCGATGAGGTACCTGCTGAAGTGGGTATGGTGTTTCAGCAGGATGCGAGTTTTCCGTGGCTGACAGTTGCAGACAATATTGCGTTTGGTTTGCGTTATGGTCGAGAGATAATTTCCACTGAAAGAATTCGCTTTCGTGTTGAAGAAGCGCTAGAGCAAGTTGGCTTAACTGAATTCGCCAATCACTATCCCTCGCAACTCTCCGGCGGTATGCGTCAACGGGTATCCATGGCACGCACGCTCGTAATGCGACCACAATTACTTTTATTAGATGAACCGTTCGCTGCACTCGATCCACAAACGCGTTTATTGATGGGTGAAGAGTTATTGCAATTGTGGCGTCAGAGTAGAGCTTCGGTTTTATTAATTACACACAGCCTAGAAGAAGCGGTCATGTTATCGGATCGTGTACTAGTCATGAGTGCGCGTCCGGGGCTGCTGCGACATGAGCTAGTGACCGGCTGGTCCCGTGATCGTCACACTGACATCACGACCCATCAAGATTTTTCAGCGCATGTCAATGCATTGTGGGCTGTGCTGCGTGAGGAAGCGATTGCAGCGATGAGAATGCAAGCATGAGTACGCGAAGTCACCGCTCGTATGACGGCATACGACTACTATTAATTACTAGCTTTCTGTTTCTTCTTGAGCTGGCGTGTCAAATGGGTTGGGTGCAATCGCAAGTGATGGTGCCACCCACGTTGATGGTACATACCTTATGGAAGCTGTTACATTCAGATGCCATGGTGGCTGATATTGCGATTACTTTTAGTGAAGCATTTCAGGCATTAGTGATTGCTGTCATGCTTGGCATGGTGCTCGGATGGTTGATGCATCGTTGGTCGCGACTGAGTGACGTTCTTTATCCAGTACTGTCATCGTGGTATTCGATACCGGTGTTTGCTTTGTATCCTATGCTGATCGCGTTTATGGGATTGAATCAGCGACCAGTGATCGCGATTGGTGTGTTGATGGCCTTTTCTGCGATGGCATTGAACATGCGGCATGGTTTGCAAGCCATACCGACGGTATTGAACAAATCAGCGCGCGTTATGGGTGTGCGAAATTTTCCATTTCTGCTGCATGTACAATTGCCAGCTATTTTGCCTTCCCTGATGACGGGTTTCAAAATGGCAGCAACTTACGCCTTTATCGGTGTGATCATGGCAGAATTTATTCTTTCGCCACGTGGTCTAGGTCACGCAATTTCCTTTGCTTACAATGATTTTGATACGCGGTCGATGTATGCATTGATGTTGTTGATCATTATCGTGTCGACCTCAGTGCAGTGGGTGTTGATACAAATCGAACGTCGTGTTCTAGCGCATCGCGCCACCTTGGGAAGTCTGTGATGCGAATCTACGCGGACAGAGCGGTGGCGATTTTTTTAGTACTGGTCTTGTGGTATCAATTAAGTCTATCGTATGGCACTGATGCAGTAGCTGCACCGGCGGCGACATTCCAGCGCTTAGTCATGTTGATCAGCACGGGATTTATCGGCCCTCACTTAAACTTCACCTTGTCTTCTTGGGTAATCAGCGTTTTGCTGGCTGGCGTAGTCGGCATGTCATTAGGTTTGTTGCTAGGTTTGCACCGTGCCAGCGGATTGGTTTTTGAACCCCTGATCATTGCAGTCTCATCACTGCCCAAAGTCACCTTGTATCCCATGGTGCTTTTAATTTGTGGCCTAGGACAATCATCAAAAATTGCCTTTGGTTTTATTCATGGTGTGTTGCCCATCATGCTATTTACTTTAGGTGCTGCGCGAGAAATACCCGTGCATTACGTGAAAACAGCACGCACGCTAGGCTTGAATCGTGTCGCCACGCTAAGGCGCGTCATGTTACCTGCTATGGCATCCGGCATCGTATCGGGTATGCGCTTAGGTGCGTCGCTCGCCTTGTTAGGCGTAATCATTGGTGAGATGTTTGGCGCTCAGCGCGGCCTGGGATTTTTACTGATGAATGCGATTGATATCAACGACACGGCGCAAATGGCCGCCGTGGCGTTGATATTAATTTTTTTGGCGTTAGCACTGAACGCATTGGTACGCTTGCTGATTTATGTATTTGACCGACACTCTCTGCGCAGTTTTACACAACTCTCAGCAAGCTAAAATCAGCGCACGACGGCGAGCTGAATGCGGTGCTTGTTACGGAAAGTATAGAGCGTCAAGGCGCTATTCTTTACATCACCTTTAGCATCAAATTCAACCAAGCCTGTAATACCCTGATATTTTGATGAGGCCATGATTGGTAGATATTTTGCTGGATCGGCTGAGCCCGCTTTTTGCATCGCCGTGATCATTAACCAAGTAGCGTCATAAGCATAGGGTGCATAGATTTGTACATTGCCATTATATTTTTTACGAAAGGCAGTGCGAAAATCTTCCATCACTTTTTTCTGAGCATCTTCAACACCACCAGGCTCAGAACACAAGACGACATCATCGATTAGTCCCTCGCCAGCCAGCATCGGCATCTGTTCGGAGCAAACACCATCGCCCCCCATGAATTTTGCCGAAATACCCAGTTGTTTCATTTGTCTCAGCATAGGGCCACCTACCGCATCAATACCACCAAAGAAAATCGCATCGGGTTGTTTGGCTTTGATGGCGGTGAGAATGGCGCTGAAATCAGTCGACTTGTCCGTAGTGAACTGGCGACTAACGATGTTGATGCCATTCGCTTTGGCAGATTTTAAAAATTCATCAGCCAGACCTTGTCCATACGCCGAGCGATCATCTACGACGGCGACATTTTTTAGCTTGAGTGTTTGCGCTGCGTAGCGACCCATCACACTACCGAGTTGCGCATCATTCGCGACCACGCGAAACGCATTCTGGTAACCCTGTAGCGTGTATTTAGGGTTGGTTGCAGAAGGCGAGATCTGGGGGATGCCCGCGTCATGATAAATTTTTGAGGCAGGTATCGTGGTGCCGGAGTTCACATGACCGATGATGCCTTGCACTTTTCCATCCACCAGTTTTTGTGCGACCAAGGTGGCCTGTCGGGGCTCTCCCGCATCATCTTCCGATTGCATGACAAATTTAACTTTTTTACCTCCGATGTTGATGCCTTTAGCATTGGCCTCATCGATGGCCATGCGCACGCCGTTTTCTGTGTCCTTACCTAAATGCGCGATGTTGCCAGTGAGCGGGCCGGCATGGCCGATGCGCACGACCAGTTCTTGAGCTTGGGCAGATGGTAGTAAAACACACAGAGACGATGCGAGAAACGATGCGAGGAACGGAGCATTGGATAAAAGACGCATGGGGTGGACCTTTCTTAGGGAATAGGACAATGAGCGTTCATAGTCGGTAAGACGTTTTTAAAAAGTTAATCTTTGCGAATTTCAAGCGTTTTCAATGCTCGTTGGTAGAAGATTACCTCGATTGACAGTAGAACATTCAAACAGCTCTTGGTAGCATAGCGAACCTTTCAGGCAGACTTCAAGGCCATTCATAGAATCGCTGGTTGTCAACGCCCAAAAACCTACAATTACAATTTTATATTCGGAGACTTCATGGCAAACGTCAGTCAGCGCGCTCAAGGCTTGGGCACAGAAAACGCATTTATTGTTCTGGCAGAAGTCAACAAGCTGATCCGTGAAGGTCGTGATGTTATTTCATTTTGCATTGGTCAGCCGGATTTTCACACGCCGATGAATATTCAGGATGCGGGTGTGAAAGCGATCCGTGAAGGTCGTCACGGTTATACGCCTTCCGCAGGTATTGCTGAATTGCGTCAGGCGGTAGCCGATGATTTCATGCGTACACGCGGCATCAAGGTCGATGCGGATGATGTGGTGGTGGCAGCCGGTGCAAAACCCTTTATTGCCTATACGATTCTTTCAACCACAGACTACGGTGCGGGCGATGAAGTGATTTATCCGGTACCGGGTTTCCCGATTTATGAATCGCAGATTAAAGCTAGCGGTGCAGTCGGCGTGCCTATTTATTTACGCGAATCGCGTAATTTTAGTTTTGATCCGCAAGAACTCGCGGACAAGATTACTCCCAAAACTAAATTACTGATTTTGAATTCGCCGCAAAATCCTACCGGCGGCATTATTCCTAAAAAAGATATGGAAGCAATTGCCGAGATTCTGCGTAAGCATCCTCAGATTTGGATTTTCGCCGATGAAATTTATGGTCGCTTGATTTATGAAGGTGAATTTGTATCAATCGCTTCGCTGCCTGGCATGCAAGAGCGCACCATCATCTCTGATGGATGTTCTAAAACATGGGCAATGACGGGTTGGCGTTTGGGCTTTGCTGCGAATAAAAAGTTAGCGCCGTTCTTTACTACTTGGATTACCAATACCGAATCCTGCGCGTCCCAGATCACGCAATGGGCGGGTGTCGAAGCACTAAATGGTCCCCAAGATGATGCAAATCGTATGCGCGATATTTTTCATAAACGTCGTGATTTAATTGTGGGCTTGCTAAATCAAGTACCGGGTGTGACCTGTAAAAATCCTGGCGGCGCATTCTATGCCTGGCCGAATGTCACTGAGGCATGCAAACTGACAGGCTGTAAAGATTCAGAAGAGTTCCGTAAACGCTTATTGAATGAAGCAGGTTTAGCCGTGTTGGCAGATATTCATTTTGGACCGCGTGTCGAAGGTGAAGGTCAGCACATACGCTTAAGCTACGCAGCATCGGATGACGCCATCAAGCAAGGTGTTCAGCGCATGACGGATTTCATCAACAAGAACCGCGTTTAATTTGTTACACCGTCGCGATGGGTGCCACTGGCGAACCCACCGCGCCGGGTAATCGTAGTGGTGGTGCCGTCAGTAAAAAGCGTGAACGTTGATTCACACGCAGCCAGTTAGCTAATGGCGTTAAATGCCAGAGCTCACCCAGATGTATTCCTAACTTGAACAGGCAATGTTCGTGCAAAGGTAAGGTGGCGCACGAGCCACTGTGATGTGAGGCAGGGTGCGCTTCAACAGCATAATTGTCAGCGATGATGACTGATAATCCAGAATCACTTATCCATTCCAATAACTTGGGATCGCGTCCTTCCAACACTGCGCAACTGTGAGCCAGAATAGCTTCTTCGGGTTGACGATTCATTCCTAATAAAAGTTCAGCAAATCCTGTGTGCAGGCACACCATGTCACCAGGCTCAATAGTGACGTTGTCTTTATTTAAAATCTCATTGAGTAAATTAAAATCAACATTCACCCGTTGATTACCCACATGCGCGTGCAGATCAATCATTACGGCGCGACCTTGCACGCAGCGCTCCGCCATTTTTTCTATACCCAACGCTTTAGCGTTTGAGGTTGAGCGGTTTTCTAGAGAAGAAAAAATACCCGCATCCGCGGCATCGCTAGGGCCAACCACATCAATACCAGCGCGATAGCCGTTGTAGTAAACCGCTTCGGCTACACCATCATCATTGGCATCAAATAGTGAGCCTACATGCGCCAAGCTATCCCATTGCGTGCTGTATTGCAGATGAAGAATCGCGAGATCATCACTCACTACATCGGTATGGTGGGGATTATCTTTGCCCAACGCGTAATTCATGTTGGGCTGTTGATTGCGCAAAGTGGGGCGCAGCACCGGAGGATAACGCCGAGGATTTAATACATTCCCACCGGGGACGTCGAGGGGTAACGATAAATTAAAACTTAAACCGGCGTGTACTTCAGCGATGCCTTGCAATACTTTTTCGGGTGTAATTAAATTCATCCGACCGGCTTGATCATCTGCACCAAAGTCACCCCAATTCGAACCGGGAGGTCGTTTTTTCCAGCGAGTAGTTTCTTGCATAACGACCTCCGGCAAAAGAGTATTTTTTTAATATCCGATAGCAGCGCCATCGCTTCTAGGGTCTGAACCACCGACTCTAATACCACTGACGGGATCAATCGTAATGCCGTGGGCATGGCCCGCAAGTTCATTCCAATCTTCCCAGCGATTCAGCCTATGTCCGCGTTGTTCCAGAGTCTTGAAAGTCGCTTCAGGAAAGCGTCCTTCGATGTGCAAGGTATCGCGCTCTTCGCCAATCGCAAAGCGACCCGAAAGCCAGCGCGGTGCTTCCAGTGCTTGTTGTATATCACAACCAAAATCCATCATCGCGACATAGGTCTGCAATTGTATTTGTGGCTGACCATCTGCACCCATGCAACCGACCACGCTCCACAGTTTGCCATTACGTTTGCCGATCGAGGCAATCAAGGTGTGCAGCGGAATTTTTCCTGGTTCGACTTTATTAGGATGCAGTGGATCGAGCGAGAAATAGGCGCTGCGGTTTTGCAAAACAATCCCTGTATCACCCGCCACCAAGGTAGAGCCAAACACACCATATAAACTATGTATCAGTGACACGGCATTACCTTCGGCATCCACCACAGCGATATACACAGTGTCACCAGTCAGACTGCCATACGAAGGAACTTTATCCCACGGTAGAGCATGTTCCGCATCAATCAACGAGCGTCGTTCATTGGCATACTCTTTCGAGATCAATCGATCCATAGGAATATCTGCAAACTTAGGGTCAGCAATGTAGCGATCTCTATCGTGATACGTAATTTGTTTCGCTTGCACGAGTAAGTGCACATGGTCAGCGCCAAGGAAGCCATTTTTTTTCAAATCGAGTGGCTCAACTAAATTCAGCATTTCAATGACAGCAAAGCCCTGCGTCGGTGCGGGCGTTTGGTACAGCGTCAGATCATGGTATTGACCTACTAGTGGTTGGCCCCACTCAGCATGCTGCGCCTGTAAATCTTGTTTAGTAAAAAAGCCACCACGTTTTTGGACATAGTTAACCAGTGCATCAGCGACAGGACCTTCATAAAAACCTTTGCGGCCATCGCGACCTATGGATTCGAGTGTATTGGCTAAACCAGGATTGCGTAATAAAGAACCGGTTTGTGGAACGCCATTTTTTAAAAAGATAGCGGCTGCATCCGGTTCAGCACGTAGTTCTTGTTCTGTTTTTGCGATCCAGCCAGCGAGTCGCTCTGTAACGGGAAAACCATCACGCGCATACGTAATCGCGGATTGCAAGTTGCGCGTCATAGGTAGCTTGCCGTACTTGGCATGGGCCTGACACCAGCTGTCGACCGAGCCCGGTGTCGTTAAGCTGGCAGGCAAAATGCCACGGAAAGGAATTTCTTTCATGCCGCGACTAGTGAAATAGTCAGCACTAGCAGAGGCGGCGGCACGACCACCGCCATTTAAAAAATGCACATCGCCCGTTTTAGCATCATGAATCAACCAGAAAGCATCGCCACCCACACCCACCATGTGTGGATAAATAACGGCCAGCGCAGCGCTGGTTGCAATCGCAGCATCCACTGCAGAGCCACCGGCACGTAATACATCAATGCCGGCTTGTGAGGCGAGTGAATGAGGGCAGGTGACCATGCCATGCGGAGCCAGAGTCGCTGGACGCCCGGTGGTGATTTTCAAAATTTTCTCCTGGTGTTTTATTTAATGCGATTTAATCGCCAAGGGCGATAATTTACACCAGTTGCCCGCGCAAGGGCACAGAGCCCGAACAGGCTCTGTCGAAAAATCAATTCATACTGAATTAGAAAAATTAGGCAGTGGTATTGATCATGCTGCCGACGGGACCATTGCTTTGCATACTTGATTGCAAAGTTTTAAGAAAAGATGTCAGCGAGTTGGGGTCGGTTGTGCCACCCAAGGTTGACATTAAATTAGAAAAACTCGATTGCAATGACGTCAGAGCTGATGAATTCCCAGATGTGCTGGTTGTACTGGCTGTACTTGTGCTCACCGAGCTAATCGAATTAACCGAATCAGCCGCCGATGGTGCATTCGTTACCGATGAAGTCGAACTAGCTGAGGCGGCACTGAGTTGTGAAATGAGATTACTCAGTTCAGTAGAAAATTGTCCACCCATAGCGCGTTCCAATCCATGGTGCCTATGATGCCCCATGGTTGGCGCAGAACCATTCGGTGATGTACTCGACGTGCTTGATGTGCCTGCTACATCGCTTGGCGGATTACCCGGTGGCGGCGGTGGTGGCATGGTCATCGCGAAAGTAGATGATGCCGCGATTCCATCGGTACTGTTAGTGCTCGGTAAGCTGGGTAGCGCTGGAGTCGTCGTGTTATTCGTATTTCCCGTTTGCGGCTGTAAGGCCGACATCAAATCGCGTAAAAAATCTGAAAAGGCTTTAACTGTTTTTGGAGGTGTAGCCGTAGCTGCTGGTGAACTCGGCGCTGCCGTCGAGGAACTGTCAATAGCATTCGTGCTACTACCCGTTGCAGTCGCAGCCAGCGACTGCAAAATCATTTCAAGAAAACCTGATTTCTGAACGCCATTCGCAGCACCGGCTCCCGCTGTGCTCATGGAATCATCATCTTGGTGATGGTGATGGCGTGGCTTTATAGCTTGCGAACTGTTCGCAGAGTTCGATGCATTGATATAAGGGTTATGACTACCTAATCCACTGACGGCCATGAGATTTCTTCCTGAAGAAGTGAGATATCGCTAACAACGCATAGACCATGCCAATAGCAGGTGTTTTGATGAGATGAGGTCTAATTTTTCCGCTTAAGGTATTAGTTTCACCATAGCAGTGCAAAACAACGAATTAAAAAATAAGAGTGACTATTTTTTGAATACGTTTGTGTGCGAGATCGAGATCAAGCGGAATACTCTTGCCTTCAAGGGGAAAATTTACGCCGCTGATAAGGCAGATTGTTGCCGATACCAATCACGCTACTTCTCAGCGATTTGATGATAAATTAGCGAGGTAGGGATGAAATGAAATGTTGCATCAATAAATAAAAACCACACAAAGGAGACAAGATGGCTATCTATGAAATGCGTACTTATCAGGCAATCGTTGGCAAGATGGGCGAGATCGTGGAGTTGTATAAAACTTTGGGTTATCCCGCGATTGAGCGCCACCCTAAAAAATTGGTGGCCTACTTTATTGGCGACATCGGCGCTTTGCATCAGCTTATCCATATTTGGAAATTTGAGGATGATGCTGACCGCCGTGCGTTTTGGGCTGCCTTGTTCGCTGATGAACAGTTTATGGCTTTTGCACAAAAGGTGAGACCTTTAGTCGCGTCGCAAGAAAACAAATTAATGATGGCGGCGCCTTGGGGTCCGACTGTCTAAGTTGAAAATGAATTAAACAGTCTCGGCAGGGTGATGCTTTCTCATGATTAATGTCATGGAGCACACCCTACATCGAACTAAGTGTTGCGCCTCAAGCACAGACCTATCTGATAGAATATCATCGGCTGATATACTTTCAGCATGCAAAATCATGACATTCGAACTCTCCTAGACCTGCATGACCAGATCTTTGATCAAGAGTTTGGATATTGGCTAAAAATTGAGGCGTGGGAAGTAGAACCAAGCAAGAACATCCCGCATGGGATCCGATATGCTTTGACGCTACATGCACCGAGTGGTAAACGAATTTTGGGTTATGACAATGCCCATGCCGTGAAGGTTAAGGGTAAGAAATATTCAGGTCAGCGCTTACCTTTTGACCATAAGCACAGGCATGCAGCTGACAAAGGTGTTCCGTATGAATTTAAGGACGCTCATCAATTGTTATCTGATTTTTTTGCTGAGGTCGATTTGGTACTGGACGAAGTGAGGCGAATATGAAAATTATAAAAATCGGTATCGCTCCGCAAGAAAAAATTCGTGAGCGTGCCTTAGCGATTGCTAGGGGTGAAATCAAACCTAAACCATCTGATCCAAAGATTTGGTTCACTTCTATGCGTTCATTGTCTCAGGTTCTGAGCGATGAAAATCGCGCCCTATTAGAGGTTATCCGCGTTGCACGACCTACATCTATCAGTGAGCTGGCAGACCTGACTGGCCGTAAGCAAGGCAATCTTTCACGAACGCTCAAAACAATGTCGCGCTATGGTTTAGTCAAGTTGGAAAAAACCGATCGATCCGTGCGTCCGATCACGCAGGCTGAGAGCTACCAGATCATGGCTTGATTTGTATCGTCAAACGCTGCAAAGGCGGGAAGAACAATTCAGCATGCATAGTCACCGAACTCGGTTCCACTCTGCCACCCAGCTAATAACAATTAATCGCTAGGGAGGCAGGGTGAAGCAACGATTTAGTACATCACATCAAAAACACGCCTTTACCTGAGTTTTGCTGATCAAAAATTTTGTACGCCTCTTCACCCTGATCGAGTCTCCAGCGATGGGTGAAGAGTCCATCAACATTGATCTTGCGATCAGCCACAAAATCATTGCAGGCTTTTTGACCCACGGTAGAAAAAGTCCACGAACCAATCACGGTCACTTGTCGACGTAACATGTCGCGACTGACATCAATCGTTACCTGACCACCTTCACCAACAAAGCACGCCTTACCCCAGCTGCGTACGCATTGCACGGATTGCAGACGTGCCTCGGGTGATGACGATGAATCGATGGATGCATGCGCACCTAAGCCTTGAGTTAACTGGCGTATCGCAGCAACGGCATCGGTTTTAGTTGGGTTGATAATTTCATCGGCACCAAATTCTTTGGCACGCGCTAAGCGTTCATCGCTGATATCCAGGGCAATTACACGCATACCCATTGCAGCAGCGAGTTGGGTCGCGGATAAGCCGACAGGACCTTGACCAAACACTGCGATAGTTTGATCGCCGCTGGCTTCGAGTCTATGCAATGCACCCCACGCAGTACCGGTACCACAAGCAATGGCGGCTCCGGTTTCAAACGAGAGTTCTTCGCGCAACTCAACAATAGTATTCGCCGGACATTTCATGTATGTGGAATGTCCACCATGACCGGTGATGCCGTAAATTTCGGCTACGCCTTCCACGCACATTTGCTGCCAACCGGTAGAGCAGTGTGGGCATGCACCACAACCACGGTAGTGATGCACCATGGCGCGTTGACCCACATAGGCTTGCTTAGGATTGACATTCGAGCCTACCGCTACCACCACACCACACGGCTCATGTCCTGCGATGACGTGCATGGCTTCGGTATAGCCAAGATTTTTTAATCCTTCACCAAACGGCGCGCGATAAACTTTTAAATCGCTACCGCACATGCCGGACGCTTTCATTTCGAGTACGACGTCATTCGGTCCCGGTGTAGGGTCGGGAAACTCTTGCATAGATAATTTTCTATCACCTGCGAATACGATGCCTTTCATACGATCTCCTATTTTTATTGTTTAGCGCATGATGAATGGATTGCCTGGTGCGCCTTCAGCATACGATATCCACGTACTCTTGGTTTCAAGATATTGGTTGATGGATTCGATGCCGCTTTCACGACCTATACCTGAATGTTTCATGCCGCCGAATGGCATCATATAGCTCACAGCGCGGTAAGTGTTCACCCACACCGTACCGGCGCGTAGTGCTTTCGACATGCGTACAGCACGTCCAATATTTTCTGTCCACACGCCTGCGGCCAATCCATAAATTGAATCATTACCTAGTTTGATCGCTTCTTCTTCATCGTCAAAGCCGATGATGGATAACACAGGGCCAAAAACTTCTTCACGTGCGATACGCATTTGCGGAGTCACATCAACAAAAATAGTCGGCTCAACGAATTGTCCGCCGGGTAAATCAGGCGCAGCTGCACCACCGAGTATGCAGCGGGCACCTTCTTTTTTGGCGATGTCTATGTAATCGAGAATTTTTTGGTATTGCGCGGGGGTAGTGACAGGACCAATATTCGTATCAGCCTCCATAGGATTACCTTTGCGCGCCGTCGCACCGAGCTCAGCCACTTTTTTGGTGAACGCTTCTTTGATCGAGTTTTGCACTAACAGGCGTGAACCAGCGATACAGGTTTGACCGGTCGCAGCAAAAATACCTGAGACAACACCCGCCGCGGCTTTATCTAAGTTGCAGTCATCAAAAACGATGTTGGGTGATTTGCCACCCAACTCGAGGGTAACGCGCTTCATGGTCTTAGCGGCTTGTGCGTAGATTCGCGCACCCGTTGCATCGGATCCGGTAAAGGTAATTTTTGCGACATCCGGATGATCAACTAATGCTGAACCTGCATCGGGGCCGTAACCCGCCACCACATTAAACACACCATCAGGAAAGCCTGCTTCTTTAGTGAGTGCTGCATACTCCAGCGCAGAAGCGGAAGTAAATTCAGATGGCTTGATTACTACAGCACAACCAGCAGCAATCGCGGGTGCGCATTTCCACGCAATAAAAAGTAGCGGTGAATTCCATGCGGTGAGTGCGCCGACCACACCAACAGGCTCATGCCGAGTAAAGGCAAAGATATCGGGTTTATCTATAGGCATCACAGAGCCTTCGACTTTGTCAGCTAGCCCGCCGTAGTAACGCCACCATTCAGGGTGGTAATTCATCTGACCACGCATCTCGGCGATCAACTTGCCGTTGTCTTGTACCTCGATTTCAGCCAGTCGCTCCGCATGCTGTGTAACCAAATCAGCTAAACGTAACATCATCTTGCCGCGCTCAGTCGCAGTCATTTTTGAAAATGGGCCTTCGGTCATAGCGCGCTTGGCGGCAGCTACGGCACGATCAACGTCCTTGGCGCATCCCTGAGGAATTTTCGCCCAGGCTTTGCCTGTATAGGGATTAATCGTATCCATCCACTGTTTGCCTATGGGCTCTACATACTGGCCGTCGATAAAGTGGTTATAGGTTTTCATGAGGGATCTCCGCGGTGTTTTTTAAAATCTGAGAGGTAATCAAAATGCTATTTTTTTGTTAATAAGAATCTTGCGCGATCATTGCTGCCGCTTTGTCGGCAATCATAATAACCGGCGCGTTGGTATTACCCGATGGGATGCTGGGCATGATGGAGGCATCGGCGATGCGTAAACCAACGATGCCTTTGACACGTAAGCGATCATCAACAACCGACATCGCATCATGTCCCATCTTGCAGGTACCGACAGGGTGATACATGGATTGCACTTGCTGACGTAGATAGTCCGTCATTTCACTATCGGATTGGCACTGCGGACCCGGCATTACTTCAGCTTTTAAGCGATCGCTAAATGGCGTTGTATGAAATAATTTTCGCATCAAGCGCACACCGGCAATCAGTGGTGCGATATCACGGTCATCTTTTAAAAGATTTAACTGAATCAACGGCGCATCAGTAGGCTTAGCTGAGTTTAATTGAATACTGCCGCGAGAAAAGGGCTGTAGCAAGCCACAGGATGCCGTGACAGCCGGTGTTTTTTCAGCGGTATACATGCCGTTTTTACTGAGCATGCTGAATGGTCGCATTTGTATCTGCAAATCGATCTGAGATCCATGAATACCAGATCGCGTAAACAAACCGACTTGCGCTGCGGCTGAATTTAGTAAGCCACGGCGAGTCAATAGATAACGCACTACGTGCGGTAGCATGCGCAACGGACTGGCGATGGTGCTGTTGATAGAAAACTCATCATCGACATTCACCAAGCAATGGGCATACGGATGATCTTGCAAATTGTAGCCAACACCGGGCAATGCATGCTCTAGTCGTATACCTAAACGCTGTAACTGTTCAGATTTGCCGATGCCAGACAACATAAGCAGTTGCGGCGAATTGATAGCGCCTGCAGAGAGTATGACTTCATGTGCACCTACTTCATGTACTACGCCATTGATAGTAAATCGTACACCCTTGATGTGTTTATTTTTGAGTAGGATTTTTTCCGTTAAGGCGCCGGTTTGAATGGTGAGATTGCTACGATGTCGAATCGGCTTTAAAAAAGCGTCGGATGTCGATGAGCGTATACCATCACGAATCATGAGCTCTAAATATCCGACACCTTCTTGGGTAGCACCATTGAAATCCTGAGTCGCTGGAATGTTATTGCTGATAGCCGACTGAATAAATGCTTCGGAGGCTGTATGTGGTTCCATCACCGGTGATACATGCAATTCACCTTGCGCACCATGAAATTCAGAGTCACCTAAATAGTGCGCTTCTGTTTGTTTGAAATGCGGTAATACATCTTTCCATGCCCAGCCGGCGTTGCCGTCAGCATGCCAGCGATTATAGTCATCGGGAGTGCCGCGCATATACACATGACCATTGATACAGCTACTACCGCCGAGAATTTTTCCGCGCGGTGAAATCAAACGACGATCATGTAAGGCAGGCTCGGGTTGAGTCACATAGCCCCAGCTGATACGCCGGTTAGCAATGACGCGCGGAACGCCAGCAGGAACACGTGTCCAGATCGAGTGATTTTCAGGCCCCGCTTCTAGCAGCAAAACGCGGCAAGAAGATTTAGCCGACAGCCGGTTAGCCAGCACACAACCAGCGGAACCAGCGCCGATAATCACGATGTCGTAATGACGGGTCATGAAAGCACGTTAAAAAATACTGCGAGTGGATCGCCCCGCATTTTTTCATGCAAGACAGATGCATGACTGAATGCTGGGCCTCCATAAAAAAAATAAACGGCGATCACGAGGATCGCCTTTAACGAACCGGGTGGGGGCCCGGCTCTCCCCACTGCATTGGCAAATTTAGGTTTTTACACCTTGCGCTTTTTATTATTATTTCCAACTAGCGCATTTGCTCTCTTCTTTTGTTGTAAAAGCTTGGTCACCTGGAATACGCTCAATCAGCTTGAAATAATCCCAGGTTTGTTTTGATTCTGAAGGTGTTTTCACTTGAACTAAATGCATGTCATGCACCATGCGGCCATCGGGACGGATGTATCCACCTTGGGCAAACATGTCATTGATCTTGGTGCTCTTTAAGTGCGCCAATATTTTTTCTGGATTATCTGTACCCGTTGCTTTAACCGCATTCAGGTAAGTCGTAATCGCAGAGTAGTCACCTGCATGACCACTATTAGGCATTTTTTTCACACGTTCAAAATAACGTTTAGCCCAGGCGCGTGTCGCATCGCTAGTGTCCCAGTACCAGGAGTCGGTCAAGAGCATCCCCTGGGTCTGTTGCAGACCCAGGGCGTGCACATCGCTCAGGTACATCAGCAGGGCAGCGATCTTCATGTTTTTCTTTAGGCCAAATTCATTCGCTGATTTGATGGCATTCACCAAATCATCACCTGCATTTGCTAAGCCAAGAATCTGCGCTTTAGAGGCTTGAGCTTGCAAAATGAAGGATGAGAAATCCGATGCGCCGACCGGATGTTTGGATGATCCCAGCACATTGCCACCACTGGCTTTAACAACGCGTGTGGTGTCGCTTTCGAGCGAGGTGCCGAAGGCATAGTCAGCGGTAATGAAGTACCAACTCTTACCGCCTTGGCGCGAAACAGCACCGCCGGTGCCTTTAGCTAAGGCGACGGTATCGTAGGAGTAGTGAATCGTATAGGGGTTGCACTCTTCATTGGTCAGTCGCGACGTACCTGCGCCGACATTGATATAGACTTTTTTCTTGTCGACAGCGACTTTGGCTGTCGCTAAAGCAGCACCCGAATTGGCTCCGCCGAGAATCATGTCTACGCCTTGTGCATCAAACCATTCGCGCGCTTTACCAGCGGCGATATCGGCTTTATTTAGATGGTCAGCATAGATAAACTCGATTTTTTTACCATTTACTTTTCCACCAAAATCTTCGATCGCCATCTTCACAGCCTCGACACCACCCGAACCGTCGGTGTCTGAGTAAGGGCCGCTGATATCGGTGATGAAACCAATTTTTACGACATCATCTGAGACTTGTGCATTTGCAGTCGATAGCGCACCCAAAGCAAGAATGCTGCAGGCACTAGCAAGAATCGTTTTGAGCATGGGTTTCATATTCATCTCCAATTAGAGAACACCGGCGTCAATATACTGACGCACTTGATCTGCTGAGAGTCCCAGCAATTCACCATAAACACGTTCGTTATCAGCACCTAGGGCTCGGCCTGCATGTTTGAAAACCGTCGGTGTTTCCGACATTTTTAACACAGGAGAGGGCAACACCAATTCGCCGATACGTTCGTCTTGCACCGTCATCATATTTCCACGTGCGGCGTACTGCGGATCGGTAAAAATATCTTTAATTGAATAAATTTGTGCGCACGGCACTTCACCGGTACCTGTTTGATTTAATACATCGGCTAACGATCGGCTACCCACCCAATCGGCGACTAAACCATTCACAGTATGGCGATGCTCTACACGAATCGCGCTGGTTGGATACGTCTGTGCCAGCTCGGGTTTACCCATCACGTTAGCAAGTCGCTCAAACATTTTGTCGCTGGTACAAGCGAGGGCCACCCATTCACCCGAACCCGTTTGATAATGACTATGCGGTACGACTGCGTGCGTATCCGCGCCCATGCGTTCACGCACGTAACCGAACTTGGCATACGCAGGCACGATTTCATCGAGCAAGCGAAATACCGATTCATACAGACCGAGATCGATGAACTGGCCTATGCCTTGGTTATCGCGTGCTCGCACAGCAGCGAGTACACCGATCGCTCCCCACATTCCCGACGCATAATCAGCCACCGAAGTAGAGCCAGGTACGACGGGCGGGCCATCGGCTTCACCAGATAAATAAGAGAGTCCACCAAAGGCATGCGCGATGCGCGCAAAGCCGGGGTCATGTCGTTTGGGGCCTGTCTGACCGTAGGCGCTAATGCGCAACATGATCAGCTGGGGGTTAACTGCTTTAAGTGCTTCGTACCCGATGCCCCATTTTTCTAAGGTGCCGGGGCGAAAATTTTCGAGCACGATATCGGATTCGGCAACTAATTTTTTAAATAGTGCCGCGCCTTCAGGCTTACGAAAATCTAAAGTAATTGTTTGTTTATTGCGCGATTCACTCATCCAGACCAAGCTGTCGCCACATTCCGTTTGCGTACCGTATTTGCGCAGTGAATCTCCCGCACCCGGCATTTCTACTTTGATGACTTCCGCACCCAGATCACCGAGTATGGTTCCACAGAAGGGGGCTGCAATAAATGTGGCGATGTCGAGTACGCGCAAACCATCAAGTGCGCCGGCGGGCAGTGCGGGATGACTCGGTTTACTCGCTGCTGCTTCTGCCATGAGGATCTATTCCTAACTAGTTATTGACAGTCTTGGTGCTGCCTTAGTGAGCGAAACTGTAGGCGGTGTAGGCTGATTCGACAAACTACTTTATATTGTTGATTATGCAGATTTAGTGCATAGTCAATTTGCCTCAGCTGATGTTAGGTTTGGCAAAATATGGTCTTAAATTTATCGCAACCCTGTTTCTCACATTTTGAATTTATGAAATCCGCTACGAGTGCGCTAGCGCACGTTAATCTCAAATTGCTACAGACATTTTTATTGGTGGGCGAGTTCGCTAGTTTTCGCATTGCAGCAGAAAAATCTTTTCGCTCACAATCAGCTATCAGCGCACAAATTCGTCAATTAGAAGAACAATTGGGTGTGCCTTTGTTTCACCGCACAACACGTAGCGTACGTCTAACAGAAGAAGGTCTGCAGTTACTTGAATGTGCGCAGCGTGCTTTACTTGAAGTCGATCAAGGTTTGCGCAAGATTCAAGAGTCGGCGGATATGCGCAAAGGTAAGGTATCGCTGTCGTGTTCGCCAACGATTGCCGAGACCCGACTAGCGCGTGTACTGGCGGCTTTTGAGAGTGAATATCCGGGTATTGAGGTATCTGTTAGGGAATTGGCATCAGCGCCGATGTTTGAGACGGTGCGTAAGCGTGAAGTCGACTTTGGTGTGGGCCCACAGATCGATACGTCTGAATTTCAGTTTGAGCCTTTAATGGACGATCCGTTTTACGCTTTGGTACCCAAACGATTTTTAACAACAGATAAAAATACCATCTCACTTGCTGCGCTGACCAACATGCCTTTGCTGGTGCTTAACCAAGCAACTGCAATGCGCGGGATGTTGGAGGATGTGATGAAAGAGAAGCGCTTTCGCTTTACATCACGGTATGAATTTACGCAGGCGCAAACGCTCATCTCTATGGCAAGCACCGGACTAGGAGCAGCGATTTTGCCCGCGGTTGCGCTACCGAAAAAAATAGATGCTGGGCTGTATGCGTTGAAGATCATTAATCCATCGATGACGCGACGAGTTTCTGTGGTGACGGTGCGTGGGCAATCGTTATCACCGGCCTCGCTGCGTCTAGTTGAATTGCTGAGGCAGTTACTGCCGCTATCAGCGGATCAGAAAATTCCACGAAATGTCTTGAGTCATCGCTATCCAAGTCGCCGCGCATCTAATGGGTGAATTCGATTATTCAGCCAAAGCGCATAATCGACTGAATAATTTTATTGTCGAATGAGTGCCGACTGCCTATAGTAAAGCCCTGCAAACAATAACAAGAAGGGGATTCCCATGAGCGCTACGATTATTCAACCTGCGACTCCGCGCCGTCAGCGCTCTCAATTAGCTGTGCCAGCATCGAACCCCCGATTCATAGAAAAAGCCGCGCAATCTACTGCGGATGTCATTTTTCTCGATCTCGAAGATGCCGTGGCGCCCAGTGAAAAAGTCTCTGCACGTGCGAATGCGATTGCAGCGCTGAATGATATTGACTGGGGTAATAAGACGGTACAGGTGCGAATTAATGGTTTGGATACTGAGTATATGTATCGCGATGTGATTGACATCGTTGAAGCCTGTCCTCGTTTAGATATGCTGTTGATACCGAAGGTGGGTGTGCCCGCTGATGTGTATATGGTTGATACGTTAGTGACTCAAATCGAGATGACCAAAAAGCGGGATAAGCGCGTTGGTTTTGATTTGTTGATAGAAACCGCATTGGGTATGTCGAATGTCGAAGCTATCGCCGCTAGCTCAACGCGCATAGAAGCGCTTAGTTTTGGTGTGGGCGACTATGGTGCGAGCACGCGAGCACGCTCAACCTACATTGGCGGTAATGATCCCGATTACGGAGTGCTGACTCCACCAGATTCGCAGGGTCAACGAGCATTTCATTCGGGTGATATGTGGCATTACGCAATGTCACGTATGTTGGTTGCAGCGCGTGCTTATGGTTTACGACCTATTGATGGGCCGTTTGCTAATTTTTCTGATCCCAAAGAATATGAAGCGGTGGCGCGTCGTGCAGCCGCTTTAGGCTATGAAGGCAAATGGGCGATTCATCCCACGCAAATCGAGATTGCGAATACCGTATTTTCACCGAGCGAAAAAGAAATTGCCTATGCCAAGCGCATTATGGAAGCGATGGCCGAAGCTCAGCGCGAAGGTCGGGGCGCAGTCAGCATGGATGGTCGCTTGATAGATATCGCTAGTATTAAGATGGCAGAAAATTTACTGCGTAAAATTACCGAGTGAGTACCGACTGATTAGTATCAACTAGCGCTGTTTTTACGCGGAGATTTTTTTCATCTGTATCAGCGGATAACAGCGCTCAGTATCTTGATAGATCGAAACGCAATCCAAGCACTGAAAACATTCTTGGTAATCGATTTTTCCGGTTGGTTCGATCGCCTGATATTCGCAACGGTGCCGGCAACTTTGGCACGGAGTGCCGCATTCATTTCGGCGTGGAATCCAAGACCAGAATCGCAAAAATCCCATTGCTGCCAGTGCGGCACCCAGCGGACAGATGTAACGGCAATAGCCGCGATAGATAAAAATACTGAGCGTAAGGCAGAACAATGCCCACAACACATAGGGCCAGTCACGGACGAAATATAAACTGATGGCGGTCTTGAATGGCTCAATCTCAACAAGCAGTTCAGCCATTGGTGGAGCAACATATAGCGAGACCATCAGCGCTATGAGAATGATGTACTTTACCCGTTTTAGTTTGGCATCCAGCGCAGCACGCAATCGACACTGTTTGTGACCCAACGCATTCGCTATTAAGCTAATCAGCTCTTGCAGTGCACCGAATGGACATAGCCATCCACAAAACGTGCCACGACCCCAGACTAGTAAACTCATACCTACAAACAGCCAGAGGATGACTGTCATAGGATCATTCATCATGAAGCTCAGATCGCCATGTGAACTGAGTGCTTCGGTGGCGGCAGTAATATTGACTATCGTTAGCTGCCCCTGCGCTATCCAACCAATAAAGACTACGGTGAATAAAAGATAGAGTGTTCGCAGTCGTCTCATGCGTACAGGGTTTGCACTAAATCGTAACTGAGCAATCAGTGCCACACTTAGGACGACTAGCCCAGTCAATAAGATTGCAATATGCCCACGGCGCGATTGCCAGGATGCGATCCAGTCGTCTCTTTCAGATGCCTGGATGCTCAGTTCGCGACTACTATTAATAGTTGATTGAGTATCGTTGTTCAAAGAGGTGGGTTGTGAGATCTCTGCGTCTGCAACACTAAGCTGAGTGGCTGAACTGTTATCGTTGACACCCTTAGATGAGCCAGCCATTGCCACTGTATTCGTAGCATCAAGCTTGTTAGTTTTTTCTGCTGAAGGCGACGTATTTGAAACTTTATCAGCATCCACTCTCGGCTCAGTAATTTCAGCGACAGGTTTGGATGACGTATTAAGTGCCTTACTCTCTTCAGAGGCAGTAGTTAACTTTTGCTCTTTTACTTCCTTACTTTCTTTAGGTATCGCCGCACTACCAACTGCAGTGACATTTTCATCAGCGCCATTTTTAAGTTTGGCGGTAGCTACTGCAGTGGCAGCAGTGAGTATGGCCCGGTTAATCGCTTTTACGGTGATAGTGCCCTGCTGGACGCCTTTGACATGGGCTACGTTCTCGTCACGTAATCCGGGATCATTAAACGGTCCTATCTCTATCGTGTGACGGTGGGTTAGCCCTTTGTATTGTGAGGCGAAACGTTCTAGTTTTTGCGTACCCGCAGAATCTAAAAATAAAGGTTCTTTATGATCAAGTAATCTAATTCGTAAAAAATTACCTGACAAATCGATCTGGATCAGTAGATTGATCGGCTTAGCACTATAGCCGCGCACTGGAGCAAAATCGATTGATTCGAACACATAGGCTTTGAGTTCAGGTTTCGCATCGGGGTTAGCTGCATCCCGCACGAATAATGGGTAGGCAGGTATATCGGGCAAGATCTCACCGACGATATAAAAATAGTCGACCATTCTTTCGATATCACCCTTCACCAGATTGCCAGCGTTGGCTGTGTTGAACAGGCAGCACATCAGCAAAACTATTGTAGTGAGATGGCGGTACACATAAAGAGATATAGTCGGTAGTAATTGCATGACCGGCTGACGAAAATTGGATTTGGAAAATTAAGTGAGCTTAACTAGGCGTTTACTTTATATGGGGTCGGTTAACGAAACAATGTCGAGCTCAGCCTTACCTACACGCTGGTAGGTGCTCATGACCAAAGGATCGTGTCCTGGAATGATGTGATCGGGTGATTCAGCCAGCGTTTCAATTAATTCATACGCAGAGAGCATGTCGGCGCTATCGACCACGATAGGAAACGGCGAACGATTACGCAGATTCTCGAGATAGTGAGAGGCATCGGAAGCAATCACTATCCAGCCGCGTTTGGTATGTACCCGAACGACTTGTAAGCCGCGCGTATGGCCGCCCACCCAATGGACGGTAATGCCAGGACGCAGTTCATACACGCCCTCATGAAACGCAACGCGTTCTTCGAAATTCGCCACTACTAATTCACAAATATCTTGCACATCATAGGCATGCCGGCAGAACTTATGGCGCATGTCTTTACCGGTGGCATACGACATCTCACGCTCTTGCAAATGAAAGCAGGTATTTTTTAGTTTGGCAGTGTTTCCAGCGTGGTCGTAGTGCGCATGGGTGATGATGGTTTCGCGTATGTCTTCCAGATGAATGCCTGACGCTTTTAATGAATCTATCGGGCAGCGTAGCAGTGATCGTTTGCGGCGCTCGGCGGCTTCTGCGCCAAAGCCTGTATCAATCAAAATAGTTTCATTGCCGGATTGCAGAAACCAAACAAAATAATCCATCTCAGTCGCGGCATCATGCAAATCATGTGCAATAAAATTTTCTATGCGACGACGTTTGACATTGGCGTAACGCAGTGCATACGCATCCCAGGTGCGAATAGACATAGCGGTCCCCTTTTTTTATTTAATTTTTATAGTCAGACAGTCTTTGCTTGTGAACGAAAACCACCCGTGCGCCAGAATAGAAAAACAGCAATACTAAAATTGAGTAAATTCCACAAGGTGCCATTGATGAATGCGGCTTGATATGAGCCAGTAAGATCAAATACCTTGCCCGACATCCAGCCACCGAGCGCCATGCCGAACAAGGTGGCGGTGAGTACTGAGCCAACACGTGCACCGGCTTCTGACGCAGGAAAATACTCGCGCACGATGATGGCGTAGGAGGGAACTATCCCGCCTTGGAATAAACCGAACATGGCGGAAATGACATACAGCGATACCAAGCCATCAAAGGGCAAAAACAAGAGTAGTGCGATGCCTTGCAGTGAAGAGCCGAGTAGTAGTGTGCGCAAACCACCGATACGATCGCAAATCATGCCGGAGATGAGCCTACTCGCGATTCCAAACCCGAGCATTAGCGATAGCATTTCTGCCCCACGCGCAGCACCGAAACCCAGATCACTGCAGTACGCAACGATATGTACCTGCGGCATAGACATCGCTACGCAGCATGAGAGTCCCGCCACACAAAGCAGTAGTTGCGCTTGATTCATGCTCAAACCAAAAGGGCGATCAGTTTCATGCGCGCCGTGAATTCCGGGAGTGGCCTCGTTGAGTGGAGGGCGCGGCTTCATGCGCAATGCGAGTAAAGCAATCAGCAACCCACAAATACAACCGAGTGCGATGTAGGTTTGACGCCAACCAAAATGTTCAAGACCCCACTGCATGACGGGTGGCCAAACGGTACCAGCGACATAATTTCCACTCGCGCAAATGGCGACCGCAATACCGCGACGTTTTTTCCACCACAGCGCGGTATCAGCTAGTAAAGGTGCAAAGCTGGCAGCACCACCTAATAGTCCGATGAATCCATGAGCCATGGCTAGGCTGATGATATTGGGCGATTGCGACGCCCATAAAAATCCGATGAGATTTCCTATGGCGCCGATCAGTAAAACTTTAAAAACGCCGAAGCGATCGGACCAGCGTCCCATCAGAATGCCACCGAGTCCGAATGAAATCATCAGGACGGTATACGGTAGAGATGCATCAGCGCGAGTGATGCCGAATTCTTTTTGTACTTCGGGTAGTAAGACGATGACGACATACATGCCGACACTGCCCAAAGTCATGATGGCGAGTGCCGTTAGTAAGCGTCTAAACGCGTAAGCGGAGTCGATTAAGTCAGGATGGCTGGGTGTATGTGGCATGCGTTAGAGGATAGCATCACCCAGAAATCAGGCGCTTATTTAGTATGAATATTAGTGTGAAAGCGCTTTGAGTACGTCGGCGACCAAACGATCTTGTTTGTACTCTATGCCGTTGGGATCGACTCCAGTACGAACTATTACCAGATCATGCCCAGGTACCACAGTTACATACTGACCCTTATTGCCGAAGGTGGTGAACGTACCTTTAGGTATATCAGGCATGGTATCGAGTAACCAAAATTGTGCGCCGTAGCCCCATTCATTTGCTACCGGTGGTTTGGTTGGAGCGGGAGCGCTGACAAAGCGTATGAAATCTTCAGGTAAATAACGGTGACCTTTATGTACGCCATCATTCGCAAGAAAAATTCCGAAACGAGCTAAATCGCGCGCTGTGGTGTAAGTCTGGCTAGAGCCCACAAACGTACCGAGATGATCGACTTCCATACGTGTGTGATACATACCTAGCGGATGTAGCAGTTCATCATAAGGGAATCGTAGGAAACGCAAATCATCATTCAACAGATAACGTAAAGAGCGCACCAACAACAAAGTGTCATTGTTGGCATACTGCCAGCGTGTTCCTGGTTTCACTTCAAGTGACGTGCCTGTCGCTGCGCTAATCACATCTTGTCCACCAAAATATACGGCCGCTGAATTCGGGCCACCGCTATAGAGTCCACTCGACATCCACATCAGCTGTTGATAGGTAATGGCTTTGCGCGCGTCACCTTCAGGCCATTCCGGAATAGCTACCGGTTGATCGAGTTGCAGCAAGCCTTGACGACTGGCGATACCCATCAGGGCAGCAAAGATACTTTTACTGGTTGACCAGGTGCGATAACCTGAATGCACACCAAAGCCTTTGCGATAACGCTCAGCGATTAATTGACCACCTTTAGCTTTGTCGAGTTTGATGACAAGAACAGAGGTAGTGATCGTGCCAGGTTTTTTTGCATGCGTGGTGCCATCAAACGCTTGATCAAGCACCTTGTTCAGTTTTGTATAGCGGGGATCGATACCGCTTGCGGGTAGATTCGTTTTGTCACCATCAGGAAAAGCGAGGTGACTAACATTCGGCGCGTGCTCATACGACACATAAGGCAATCGAGGCACATCATTGATTTGCCAATGCGGTGGCAGGATAGTGCAGCCCATGCTGTCGCGGTAAGCAGCAACGCGTGTAATGCTTCCAGTGGGATCGGAGCTGAAGACTAAGCGACGCTTTTCATCAATCACAGGATCAGGGTAGCCTTTACCTTCAACATCAACGAGCTCTATGCGTTTGATATCGTTAAGCGGGCGGCCCATTAAAAAATGCGCTGAGCAGGTAAAGATTGCTCGATAGCCCGCGACGATGAGTGGATCATCGTTATCCGCTGCGCCAGCAAGCTGTCGATACGGTGGTGTGCCGTATGAATTTGCGCTAACCAGCAGTACGCTGGTCAGCACTACACTCTTGACTAAGTTAAGGCGCATGGATTTGATTTGTCAAAGTAAGTTTATTTGTCGGCTGATTTTGCGCGATGGACGGCGAATTTCATCAACTGCTCATCACGCCAATCACGACGCGCATTCAGTTCGGATTGTTTTACAAATTGCCGGCGCTGAGTTTCGACTTCTTTGATGAGTGGTTCATCCCATGGACGCTTTTGATCGCGCGATTGGGCAATGCGATGAAACAATGGGCCAAAGCGTGCAGCATAATCAGCCACACCATTTGGTGCGTTCAAATCGATGGTTTCGAAAGGACCGATGAATGACCAGCGGAATCCCAAACCATCACGGATCGCCTTATCGACATCTTCGCAACTGCAGACGCCATCAGCCACCATGGTCCAGGCTTCACGCAATAAAACTGCTTGCAAACGATTGATGACGAAGCCTTCAATTTCTTCATTAACGCGAATAACCGATTGTCCCAAGGCTTGCATGAAATGATCAGCCCAGTCGATAGTTTCTTTAGAAGTTTGTGGTGATCCGACCAGTTCAATAATAGGAACTAAATATGGAGGATTAACGGGATGAACCACCAACACGCGTGGAGAAATTTTCAGGTCTAGACCAAAATCAGACGCTGGTATGCCTGAGGTTGAACTACCAATGATGAGATCGTTATATCCAAAGCTTTCGATTTCTAACATTAGCTTACGTTTCACATCCGCTTTCTCGAGCACGGATTCTTGTGCATAGATAGCACCGTCTAAGGCTTTCTTTAAATCGGGCTCCACACTGACGCGGCCGAGTATGGTGGCTACGGGCTCTTTAAGTAATCCGTGTGAGTGCAAGCGTTCTAATTGCTGCGCGACTAATTTAGGAGCGCTCTCTAGTACTTGAGCACTCGAGTCGGTCATGCGAACGGATACACCAGCGCGTGCAAAGACGATGGCCCAGCCAGCACCAACTAAACCGGCACCAATAACTGTGACGGGTTTACCTTTTGTTAGATCGATAGCATTCATGATTTTCCTTTTTTTATTTTAGGCGGCAGTCCAGCCACCATCGAGCATTAGTGCACTACCGGTAATCAAACTAGACGCATCGCTCGCCAGAAAGACCACGGAACCCATTACTTCCTTGACGTGACCGATACGACCCAAGGCAATTTTATTGACGACGGATGCTTTGAAGACGGGGTCCTCAAACATGCCTTTAGTGAGTGCAGTTTCAATAAAGGTTGGGCAGATCGTATTGACGCGAATATTTTTTTGTCCTAATTCCCAGCTGAGTGCCTTAGTCATGCCTTCGAGCGCGTGTTTACTTGCGCAGTACACCGTGCGATTGGAGGCACCCACATGGCCCATCTGCGAAGAGATGGTAATGATGGAGCCAGGTTGCTTGGCAGCGATTAAACCTTTAGCGACAGCGCGCGAAGCATAAAAAACCGATTTGACGTTTAAATCAAAAATGTCGTCGAGATCTTCGTTGGTGACATCGACCAAAGGCTTGGGCCGGTTCATGCCTGCGTTATTCACCAGCACATGAAAGGGACCTTGGCTATTAATCAGATGATCGACAGCAGCTGAGTCGGTCACATCAAGTACAGCAAAATCAGCATGACCACCGGAAGCGGTGATGTCTTTGCAGGCAGCAGCGAGTTCATCTTTTGATCGCGCCGCCAGTGTGACATGTGCACCCGCTTGCGCGAGTGCAACAGCTGCAGCCAACCCAATACCGCGGCTGGCACCTGTTACGAGTGCTTTTTTTCCATCCAGTCTGAAATTCGGGGCGGGAAATTGGCTCATGGTTATCTCAGCCCCTAAATCAGCCTGGTACGCCGCCGTAAGGCACGTCTTGATGACCGTAGCGACGCACACGCAGATTAGCTTGTTCACCATGCGCGATCATGCCTTCGATAGCGCATAAACGTGAACAGTATTCACCCACCATGGTGCTGGCTTCATCAGTGAGTACTTTTTGATAGGTACAGGTCTTGATAAATTTACCCACCCACAGACCGCCTGTGTAGCGCGCTGCTTTACCCGTCGGCAGTGTATGGTTGGTGCCGATCACTTTGTCACCATAAGCGACGTTAGTGCGTGGGCCCAAAAATAAGGCGCCGTAGTTACGCATATTATTTAAGAAGTAATCATCATCACGTGTCATGACTTGCACGTGTTCGGAGGCGATGCGGTCGGCTTCGCTGACCATTTCTTCTAAGGTGTCGCAAACGATGATTTCACCAAAGTCACGCCAGGACACAGAAGCGGTTGCTGCCGTTGGCAGAATTTTGAGTAAGCGCTCAATCTCAACCACGGTGGCTTGAGCGAGTTTTTCTGAATTGGTTAGCAGTACAGCGGGCGTGTTGTAACCATGTTCTGCCTGACCGAGCAAATCGGTGGCGCACATCTCAGCATCCACTGTCTCATCGGCGATGACGAGTGTTTCAGTTGGGCCGGCGATCAAATCAATACCAACACGACCAAACAGTTGACGCTTAGCTTCAGCGACGAAGGCATTGCCTGGTCCGATCAACATCGAAACCGATTTGATCGTTTGTGTGCCGATGGCCATCGCGCCGATCGCTTGTACACCACCGAAGGTATAGATTTCATCGGCACCACCTAAGTGCATAGCAGCGATAACGGCTGGATTCGGTGCGCCATTCACCGGTGGTGAAGCAGCAAGGATACGGCTCACGCCAGCGACCTTGGCTGTAACCACACCCATGTGCGCAGAGGCGACTAGAGGAAATTTTCCGCCGGGGACGTAGCAGCCCACACTTTCAACAGGTAGATTTTTATGACCAAGAATCACGCCAGGCAGCGTTTCAACTTCAACATCACGAATCGATTCGCGCTGAATCTTGGCAAAATTTCTTACCTGTGCCTGTGCAAAGCGAATGTCATCGAGCTGGCCTTGGCTTAGCGACTTGACGCATTTAGCGATCTCGTCATCGGATAGACGAAAACTCGCGGGTGACCATTGATCAAATTTTTTCGAAAATTCAGCGACGGCGGAATCACCATGCGCTTCGATTTCGGAAAGAATTTTGGTAACGGTGTCGCGAACGCTGGTTTGGTCTTGTGCTTTTTGATCTACGGATTGGCCGGCTTTGAGTACTCGTATCATCGCTGTCTCTCGGGGGTTATAGGTTTTTTAGGGTTAAAACGGGTGAACAAGATAGTAGCCCTAAATTCTTACATCGAATATTCGGTTTTAATGAGGGCAGGGTTTGGGCTGTACCAATGAAAAAACCGTTTGCGGAAGACTCCAGCAAACGGCTTAAATATATTCCTGGAGAACCAGGATAGATGAATTTATTGCGTGTTCGGTGTGATCAGACTTACCGCAATTAGGTGCGCTGCGATATGTTGGAAGCCAGCTTGGCTACGCAAATCACGTGGGCGACCGCGTTTGCGCCAGATGCGTTGCGCCTGACTCGAGGGGCGCGAGACGATCTTGATTTCGAGCTTGCCAGGTAGCTCCTGGTCAATCATTTCGGTTTCCATTTTCGTAACTCCACTACGTTTTGTGCGGGTTCTGAGAGGGTTGGTGGATTGCTTAACTACTGTATATATGCACAGTATACCACAAGTCCTGAGCGGGTCCAGAAATTTGCTTTTGGCGGGATTTTTGACCCCGATAAGGCGGGTCATGAGAGATATTTGTCGTTCATTGAAGATGCAAAATTATTTTTTGCGAATCAACGTGCAGATGAATCGATTTTTTATAAAATCCGCATAAACAAAGGTATTTCGAGCGATGAATTCAACGCGAACGAAATGAATTGATCGTTAAAGACAGCGCATTGATGGAAAAAATCAGGCGCTTTCGAGCACTCGGAGCTCATCATTTGATTGTCGCAGTCGCGAAGCGAGTACGCGCGCTATTTCTGTCATCAAGCTCACGCCTAAACGCTTGTGATGATCTGCCAATTGATCTAAGCGCGAACGCGAGAGCACGAGCACTTCGACTTCGGTGATCGCGGTGGCGGAATCAATGCGCGGACGCTGGTCAAGAAACCCGAGTTCGCCAATAAAGTCACCTTGATGGTGCGTTGCGATGTGATGTTGATGACCATCAGGCAGAGGAACGTCGAGTCGGATTTCGCCCCGCATGATGAAAAAAATTTCATCGCTCTCTGATCCGGCTTGAAACAGCAGCTGGCCAGTTTTAAGGGAACGTGGCTCCATACAAGCTTGCAGATCGACCAGAGTGTCATCCTTGTGATTTTTAAAAACGTCGAAGTCGCGCAGCGAATAGGTTTGCTCTGGGCGGGGCCGTAAACCTGAATTGAGCAACCACTGCTCTTCTATCCACTCGAGTGCGTCATACAGTTCATCGAACACGCGGATATGTTGCTGCTCACGAAGAATGCCTAAATGGTCGAAGTAGCTTTTTAGGTTTTCGCCGGTGGGCATTGTGCCGGGTAAGTCGCTTAGTATCAGCTCGCACTTATTTTCGTGCAAGGAATCTCTTATTTGCTCCAATATATGGCCGGCCGTCATATCGACGGACTGCACGCGGCGTAAATCAATGATGAGATAGCGATAGCCTTGAAGATAAGGCTCGACCGCTTGGTAAAGCTGATTCGCGGTACCGAAGAAGAGAGACCCTTGTAATTCAAGTATCACGGTTTGATGTCCGTTTTGCTCGAGTACCAAGCGCTCGCTCTCGAGTCGCTCGGAGCGAGAAAAAACTTGATTACCGAAGGTAGTGCGGCGTATCAAATGAGTGCCAATTTGCTTGCGCATAAAAAGTAAAATCGCTAGTAGCAAGCCGACGCCGGTTGCAGCAATCAAACTAATCGTCAACGCCACCATCGCAACGGTGATGATGACTAAAAAATCTAGTCGGGTGTCGCTCGATTTGAGAAGCAAGAAGCTATGCCTGTCGATCATGCGAAAACCAACCACTACCAAAATAGCGGCTAGTGCAGCTAAGGGTAGCCAGGCCAGCATTGCTGCCAGCAGTACATAAGCCACTAATATCATTACACCTTCGATCATTCCTGAAGCGCGTGTCTGTGCGCCACTAGAGATATTTAGTAAGGTGGCGCCCATCGTGCCTGAGCCGGGCATGCCTGCGCACAGTGCCGAGGCCATGTTACCAATACCTTGACCGAGCAATTCGCGATTCGAATTATGGCGACTGTGAGTGAGTGAATCTAAAACAACGCAGGTCTTCAGGGTATCAATCGAAAGTAATATTGCTAAGGTCAGCGCGGGATAGAGCAGCGCTTTAATCGGTGGCAAAGAAGCTTCAGCCAGCGCGCGGTAGGGAAGACTAACACTAGTGAAAAAATTCGTGACGCCACCCATCGCATCGCCGGCATCTCCAGTTGTACTCAGGCCACCGAGTGGCCCCACGATGAGTGTGTTGTTCTGAAGTTGAAGCAGATCGGTATTCCACAAACTGAGTACCCAGTAGGTAGCGATGCCGCCGATGATGGCGATAATCACTGCTGGAATACGCTGCGTAATGCGCGGACCAATAATCATCAGCGCTGCCGTTACTAGGCTAACGATTAAACTGGCCGAGCGCCACTGTTCGGCTGAGCTAATTGCAAACCAGAATCCATGGTTGCCGGTAATACCTAAGCACTTGGGTGTTTGAGCAGCGATGATGATCAGACCCACACCCGCGAGATAGCCGCTGACTACGGGGTAAGGCATGTATTTGATTAAGCCACCTAACTTCAACAAGCCAAACGCTATCTGAAAAACACCGGCGAGCAGTCCGATCAAAAGCAAGGCTAGCAAAATTTGATCAGGTGGCATACCAGACTGTGTAAATTGAATTGCGAATGCAGACAACACAGCTGCAGCTGGCGCGCAGGGTGAAGAAATTAATCGCTGACAACCGCCAAACATGGCTGCAAAAAATCCCAGCAGTGTGGCACCGATGATGCCGGCCATCGCACCTTGTGCGTTATACATCTGGCCTAAGGGTTCGTAGACAATAACCCCGAAGCTAATTGCAGCCGGCAGCGCTACCATCATCGCTGCTAAACCACCCCACACATCTCCTGTTTGTAAACGCATTAGTCTAGCTTTACTTTATCGATTGCAAATGTGGGTTTGGGCAAGGGCAGATCAAGTCTAGAGAGAGTTTGTACTAATAGATTAGCGATAAATAAATCACGATGGGGTTTGGAATCTGAAGGTACGACATACCAGGGGGCTTGTTTGGTGCTGGTGGCTGCGATGGCATCTTGATAGGCTGCCATAAAGTCAGGCCATAATTTTCTGTCTGCAAAATCGGATGCCTGCAGCTTCCAATGCTTGGATGGGTCGTCTAGCCGTGACTGCAAACGTTTTTTCTGTTCAGCGCGCGATATATGCAAATAGCATTTCAGCACGACGGTATTGTTATCCGTCAAAAGAGATTCGAAGTGCTCAATATGTTTGTAACGTTTTTCGCAGGTCGCTTTGTCTATCATTCCACGCACGCGAGTCACCAGCACATCTTCATAGTGGCTACGATTAAAAATCGTCATGTCACCTAAGGCAGGGAGTTTATTGTGTATGCGCCATAAAAAATCATGTCGCAGCTCCACTTCAGTCGGCGCACCAAAGGCGATTGCATGCATACCTAAGGGACTGACATGCGAAAACACATGGCGAATCACTCCATCTTTACCCGAAGTGTCCATGCCCTGAAGTATTAGTAATACTGCCTTGGATTTTGAGGCGTACAGCAGGGATTGCAATTTATTGAGCTTATCTTCTAATTTGGTTTGATGATGTTTGAGGTCATCTTCTTTTAGTACCAGCTCATCGGGTGGAGTGGTTTCAAATTCATCCAGACGCAATTTGGTGGCATGAGGAACCTGCCAGGGAGAAAAATCTATTTTGTCCATGGGACGTAGCCTTTTCAAGGACCGATAAACTGTTTTATCGAGAAAACGCAGTTTACCTGCGACGCAAGCCAAGCACCATCACGGTAGACACAACAATCAAAGCACCGACAACTTGTATCGGTGCGATTGCTTGACCGAGTAACAGCCAGGCTAACACTAGGGCAAATACTGGTTCGACATTCATGATGGCTGAATTGCCAACCACACCTAGTCGAGGTAGTAGGCTAAACATTAGCGTGAACGCGGTTCCATACAACGCCGTTAATCCACCCAAGCCCCACCATCCTAATGCCGTGCGCGGCAACGACCATCCACCGCTCACGACTGCAAACGCGGAAGCTAGCATCACCACCATACCCATCGTCAGGGCCGTTCTCACACGACCATCTAGATCAACCGCTTCATGTTGAGTCAATATCATGGCGAGTGCAAAAGTGGCCGCAGCTGCAATTGCGAAACCGACCCCCGCACCAATTTGCTGCCAGTGAGCAGCTGCGCCCAGACCTGAAGCTGCACCGAAAACATCAAGGGCAAGTGCGAGTCCCAGTAACATCACGGGCATCGCTTTTAAAACGAAGGGTTCAGCGCGGTGTTTGTACAGTACACGCGCCCAAAATGCGCTACATAAGGGATAGGTATTGAAAGCCAATAATGCTAAAGCAATCGGCAGGCGAGCGACTGCGGAATACAGGCAAAAACTTTGTATAGCCACCAGTACGCCAATCACTGGCATGACTCGCTTGTGACGCGCAGAAAATTGTATGCGTACTTTCTGCTGGAGTAAAAGCAGAGCAATGATGATGGCAGTTACACCGCTACGAAAAATTACCGCGGTAATCACACTAACAGAATCATTAAATGCGAATCGCGCAGCGACGTGATTGCCGCCCATCATGACGGCAATCAGTAATAAGGTGAGAAAGGCAGTGCGGGAAATTCGGGTAGTCATAGTTACAGTAATTATGCAGAGTATTTTAATTTATGCTCTGCATAATAAAGCGTGTGACCTCATTCGCGGAGACGTACGCAGTTGTCGAATTTTTTAGTGGGTAGAGCAGCTGAAGTATGAATGATCAGGTTCTTCCAGGCATAGCACCTGCATCTTCGAATTCACCTTTATTCCAGTAGCCTTTAAGTAATTGTCCGTCAGGTGTAAGCATCTGCCCGCGACCATGAGGTTGGCCATCCTCCCATTCGCCTTGATACCAACTACCGTCGGCATCTTCAAAGCGACCTTTGCCATGTTGCTGACTTTTTTTCCATTCACCCATGTAGACACCACTGCCGCGCACTAGTCGTCCACGACCTTCAGCATAGCCATTCTCCATCGCTCCGCTATAAGTCTCAACTTTGACGCCTTTTTGGAACCAGGTCAGCGTTCCTTCACCATTAGCTAAACTATTTTTACACTCACCATTCCAAGTGATGCTTTCGCCTTCTTGGGGGGCGATGTTGGCGACCTTACATCCACTTTTGTCAGCAATCCATTGCGTAGTATCGGCGAAGGTCTGCATGGGCAAGCCAAGTAGCAGCAACAAAGCGCAGCGAGAAATAATTTGTTTCATCAGACTCTCCAAACGATCAGAGTAAAAAAAGCATAGCCCATCATGCTGTTTTGGTAACGTGGATGACGTAGGATTTTACGAATGCTCATCTAATTACAGTATCATCAATGGCGAAATTTGGCTTAAGCTCGCTAAATTTGGTAGTACTTATCGCGAGTTGTTGGTGCATCGCAAAATATTCTGTATACATTTGCGCCGACAAAATAATAATAAACAGGAGACCCCCATGTTGAACCTACGCTCTACCATTCTCTGCTTAGTTATGCTGGCATTCGCTAATAGTCACGGTGCCATCGCTTCAACCTGCGATGCGATTAATGCTGACGAAGCCATCAAGCTTGAAGACGCGCGCTATGCAGCACAGATGACGAATGATTTTCCAGCTATGGAAAAATTGATCGCTGATGATCTTGTTTATATTCATAGCAGTTCCGTAGTCGATAGTAAGCAGTCATATATCGAATCTATGCGTAGCGGTATGGTCAAATACAAAGTGATGCGTCGCTCGGACGTTAAAGTCAGAACTTTCGGCTGTATTGCCACGATCACGGGCTTGGGTAATTTTGATGTTCAGCTGAACGACAAAGATCTCAGTATTGAACTGCGCTTTCACAGTATCTGGGCGAAACGCGATGGAAAATTGCAATTCGTATCTTGGCAAGCGACACGCACACCACCAAAACAATAATCAAACTAGCGAAATAGGTGGCACCGATGACTACTCCCAAAGTATTAGCCTTTGATGTATTCGGCACCGTGGTTGATTGGCATGGCTCGATTAGTCGCGAAGCGACAGCGCTGATTCCGGGTGTCGATGGCGATAAATTTGCGAGCGCTTGGCGCGCTGGCTACAAGCCTGCGATGGATGAAGTTCGTTCCGGTAAACTGGGCTGGACAAAGATTGATGATCTACATAGATTGATTCTGGATCGCATACTGAAAGACTTCGCTACCGATCTCAGTGAAGAAAAGCGCAGACAGTTAAATCTTGCCTGGCACCGCTTACGTCCATGGTCCGATACCGTCCCCGGTATGATGCGACTCAAATCGCGCTTTATGCTCACCACGCTATCAAATGGCAATTTGGGTCTGCTGGCGAATATGGCAAAAAATGCAGGACTACCTTGGGATTTGATTTTGTCGGCTGAGGTATTTCGTCATTACAAACCGGATCCCGAAACCTATCTGGGTGTGGCGGAGATTTTTGACTTGCAGCCTTCCGAGGTTATGTTGGTCGCTGCGCATGAAGATGATCTGGATGCTGCTAAAGCTTGTGGTTTGCAGACGGCGTTTGTCGAGCGTCCGCTGGAGTATGGTGTGGGTAAAGCTGCAGCCAAGGGTGATCTAACGCGATTTACTTATGCGTCGAGTGACTTGAATGATCTTGCTCGACAAATGAGTGTGTAGCTCGCTCTGCAATCCATGAATCCACGCCTAACGTCTGTCTTACTCAATCTAGGACATTCGCTGGATCATCTCGTTCTGTTGATTTTCGCTGCAGCCGTCGCAAGTATTGCCAACGATCTGGGCGTGGATCGTTGGGAAGATCTGATGCCGTTCGGCGCCCCAGCATTTTTCTTCTTTGGTTTGTGTTCTCTGCCAGCCGGAAAAATGGGTGATCTCTGGGGTCGTCGCAAGATGATGTTGCTTTACTTCGCAGGCATAGGTTTGTCTTCTATCCTCGTGAGTCAAGCGCAGAGCCCCTGGCAATTGGGCTTATTACTTGCTGTGATGGGTGGCTTTGCATCCATCTACCATCCGGTAGGTATACCCATGCTGATCCAACAGTCGAATGCGCCCGGCAAGGCTATTGGCATTAACGGCATGATGGGAAATCTAGGTATTGCCATCGCAGCTTTACTGACGGGTTGGGTCGTCCGAGACTATGGCTGGCGTGCGGCCTTTTGGATACCTGGATTAATTAGCTTAGTGCTGGGTTGGGTGTTTTGGCGGGTTAGCGATGCGCACGAGATCCCGCCGGTGAAGAAAACGCCTACGCTTAACGTTGAGTCAAAGGTGGATCAATTTAAGCTTTTCTTCATTATGACTCTGGCTGCGACCACGGGTAGCTTCTTGTTTAATTTCACTACCAATGGAAACAATGAAGTTCTATTGAATAAGCTCGGCGATCAATTGCGGGACCCTGCAGTGATAGGAACACTGCTGGCGGCTATTTATTGTATTGCTGCTTTTAGTCAATTAATCATAGGGGTACTCATCGATCGTGTGCCTTTGAAAAAACTCTACAGCACTGTCATTTTTTTGCAGCTTGTAACCATCATTGCGGCTACCCAGCTTGAAGGATGGAGTTTTTATATCGCCCAGCTTTGCTTTATGTCTGCGATCTTCGCTGCCATCCCCTTTACTGATGCAATGATCGCTAAATATGTTGATGATTCCATGCGTAGTCGTTTCTCAGGAGCGCGCTTCGCCATTTCCTTCGGAGCCAGCTCAATAGCGGTTTGGTTGATTGGTCCGATAGTCAAAACTTGGGGATTCAGTACCTTTCTATGGTTGATGGCCGCCACGTCAGGTGCCACTCTGATCGTGATTAGTTTTTTACCGAAAACAATAGATCACTGAGTTGTTAAATGTGACTACCCAAAATTTCTACAAATACTATGGAGATCTAACGTGAAAACAATTAAAAGAACCAAGCGACTGTTGTTTGTGGGATTGATGCTCAGTTCATGCGTTGTGCTTGCAGAGGAATGGCAAACGTATTTCGAGAGCGATAAATTTTATTTTTATTTGCCGCCTAACTCCACTCAGCAAGCAGGTGACAACATCATCACACATACTATTCATGATTTCAAAACGCCGAGTGATCGGGCTGAACGCTCGCGTCAAATTACGCGTGAATATGATTGTGCGCATGCGCAATCGAGAGTGATTAAGATGGTGACGTATTCCAAGGAAAAAGCAGCTGGTCAGATCATCCGTGACGAGGCAGAGGCCGAGGCATGGACAGCAATTCCACCCAAGTCAGCCGTGGCGGCTTTGGGAAATATCGTTTGCAAAAAATAAATAAGCGAGCCGTATATTGATTTTCAGTAGGTATGTGGGAATAATCTAAAAGATGAATTTCGCGGCTTGATTATTATTACGACATCAACGCGAATTGGACTATTTTTTCGGAGCGCTAAACATGCTTACCCTTTCTAAACGTAAATTACTTGTGTGTGCGCTGTTTTTGTTCTTCGCTAGCGCGCAAGCTGATGAAGTGCAGTGGATTAAAGACGCTGAGGGTTGCAAGGTCGCCAATATCTTTCCTCAAGAGGGTGAGAGTATCAATTGGGCTGGAGCCTGCAAAAAAGGTTTTGCCAATGGCAGAGGCAAACTTATTTGGTTTTTAGACGGTCAGATTATTGGTGTCTACGAAGGACAAATGGTCGATGGCTGGGCTGAAGGACAAGGCAAGCTGACGCGTAAAGATGGTGTGTATACCGGCGAATGGAAAAACAGTTTACAAAACGGTAAAGGCCACTATAAACATGATGACGGTAGTTGGTATGAAGGTGCCTGGAAAGATGGTCATCCCCATGGCCATGGTCAAATGTTGACGCCGGAAGGAAAGTTATTCAGCGGTACTTGGTACCACGGCCAGTATGAAGACGAGCGGGCGCCGAATAACCGCAGCTAAGCAGAGTGCGCTTTACGCACTCTGGGTGCATGTTTGCCTAGGGTCCTTCGCGCACGACTCGTAAGCCTAGCCCACGGTTGCTGTAGCGAATCTCCGACGAGAATTTCATTCGTGTCGAGGATTTGAATGCGCGAGGTTTGTTGAACCACGAGCCGCCGCGCACGACGCGCATGGAGCAGTCACCCGTTACCCAAGCGGAGCCATCGGTGGGTGCGCCGCTATAATTTTTATTCCAGCAGTCTTCAGTCCATTCCGACACATTGCCGTACATGTCATATAGGCCGAATTTATTCGGTAACTTCTGACCCACCGAATGCGTCGTTTCATTTGAGTTTTCATCAAACCAAGCATGTTCTGGAAGTTGTTCGACACCGCTCCCAAAATAGTAGTCAGATTCAGTGCCAGCACGAGCGGCATATTCCCATTCGGCTTCTGATGCGAGGCGGTAGATCTTGCCTGTTTTTTCACTTAGTTTGCGCGTAAATTCTTTGGCGAGTTTCCAGGTAATTTGTTCCACCGGTAAGCGCTCGCCTTTGAAAGCACCCGGACGATTACCCATGACGGCTTGCCACTCGTCTTGTAAGACTTCAAATTTTCCAATTGCAAATGCTTTTAGTTGGACGGTTGCTTTGGGCCAGTTCGCATCCTCTTCATTGACTGTATCGGACCCCATCGTAAAGCTACCAGCGGGGAGTGCGATCATTTCGGGGCATTCCGGACAATCTTTAAATGAATCCGCATCAGCACTGTGCATGAATACAATCGATAACGAGGAGATGAGAGCGAGCCTGCTTATAATTTTTATTGAATACATGGTGAGGTCTGCGGTAATTTTTTATTTATTGTTAATCCGAGTCTTAGTAGCTATTTTTAAGCGATACCATCAAATGGTAAGCTACTATTTCAGAGATTTTCCGAGGTTTAAACTCGTTTAATTCTTTTCTTCAACGACAATCATAAAACAAAATGAATAAAAATATACGTAAGGTAGCTTTGTTAGGGGCATTAGCAGGCTTTAGTGTTTGTTCGTTTGCTGCCCCTTACCCATTGGGTACCATGACCTGCGGTGACATCGGAAAATTTGCTTCTGAGGCTATGTCTTGGCGCGAGAGTGGTATAAAAAAAGACGAGGCCTTAGCTAAATTAGATAGCCGATCTTTTAATGATCCCGTCGAGCGGCAAAATCTTGAAGGCGTGTTGCGTATGGTGTTTGGTCGCTACGGGGATAGCTGGACCAAGGAAAGTGCAGGCAATGTTATGCGTACCGATTGTGAAGCGGGACGATAAGCGATTACTAACTAAATTAAAGTGCGCGTATCCAGAGTTACTAGTCGAACCGCGGTTTTAATGTGCTATTGACTTTAAAAACTCGTCTTTAAATTTGGTGTGCGCAGCAACATAAATGACGCACTGCAAAAATATCGTTTAGCTATATTTTTGCAGTGCGTCGTAGTTTGCCGCATCAGGATATATTTTCTTGCTCTATTATTAATTTAAGCTGGGTGATTGAGTATGTGGCTTAAATTATTTCTTGTTATTAATCAGATTAGGACGTATCTTAACTTTGCTTGCTTTTGATGGTGAGTAAAGTAATTTGTATGAGGACCACCAGTACATTTATCAGTAACAGCACCTTCACAAAAAACTAAGAGGAGCCTATAAAAATGACTAAGAGACTAGAATTTAAAATCAAAGCACTGGCTACTAGCCTGATGCTGGTCGGAGCCGCTTCAGCGACTGCTGATGTCACGTGGGACAAGCTTTTAAATGCACAAAATGATCCAAATAACTGGTTGATGTATCACCAGTCATTTAATGGATACCATCATAGTGGTCTTGATCAGATCAACTCAAGCAACGTAAAGGGTCTGGGCGTTTCTTGGATTCACACCCCGAACGCAACTAAGCGCGGAATTCAATCTTTCCCATTGGCAGTTGACGGTGTTCTGTATTACACCTCCGCCAGCGGTAAAGTTTGGGCGCTTGATGGTACAAACGGTAAGCCAATCTGGAGTTATCAGGCTAAGCTCGACAATGAGCGCGGCGAAGGTACTTTCTACAATCCGTACAACCGTGGTATCGCGGTCGCTTACGGTAAGGTTTACATGGGTACAGTTGATGGTCGTATGATCGCCTTGGACATGAAGACAGGTAAGCCTGTTTGGGACAAGATGGTTATGAACGTTGAAAAAGGTAACAAAGGATTTACTGGTGCTCCGCTGGTTGTAAAAGACAAAGTCATCATCGGCTCTAACGGTGGTGAGTTGTCCGGTTGCTGCGGCCCGATCTTTGCTGTGAACGCTGAAACAGGCGATACAGTCTGGCAGTTTGACACCATTGGTGGTGACCAGCGCTCACGTGATTCATGGGGTAACGATACTTGGAAAACTGGCGGCGGCGGCGGTTGGATGACTGGTCAGTACGATCCTAAGACCAATTCGATCTGGTGGGGTACTGCTAATCCAGCTCCTGACTATGATTACGCTGGTGCTAACTGGAAAACAGAAGGATCACGTCCAGGCGACAATCTGTACACATCCTCAGTTATCGTTCTCGATCCAGATACCGGCAAGCTGAAGTCCTACTTCCAGGAAATGCCGCATGACGCATGGGATTTTGATAGCGCCGTGGGTGAGTTCATGCGTATTTCCAAAGGCGGTAAAGACTATGTTGTTCATCCAAACAAAGGCGGCATGATCTTTGTTTACGATGGCGCCAAACTTGGTGGTGGCAACAAGCTTAACGTTGAAAATGCGTACATGATTGGTGAGACATTCAACTACATCAAAGGCGTATCCAACAAGGGTGAGCTGCTTGGTCGTGTTGATTTCACCGAAGGTAAATTCCCTAATATGTGCCCAGCTATTGACGGCGCTATTAGCTGGAACGCAGGTAGCTACAGTCCAAAAACTGGCCTGATGTACAAAGCGACTCAGGAATGGTGTTTTGATTTGGAAGTGGTTAAAGCTGAGCGTCCTAAAGATTTCTCAGGCCAAAACTATTTCGGCGCATCATGGACTGCAACTCATCCAAAAGGTAAGCAAGCCTACGGTACGATTCAGGCGCGTGATCCTATCACTGGTAAGAGTGCTTGGCGCGTAGAGTACAAATACCCAGTGTTGGCATCGTTGTTGTCAACTAAAGGTGATCTGTTGTTTGTTCCAGGTGCAGATGGCGTATTCCAGGCCTTGGATGCAAAAACAGGTAAAGAACTCTGGAGCCACAACAATGGTCTCGGCCACCACGGCGGCGTGATTAGCTACACCGCTAAAGGCAAGCAGTACGTTGCTGTTGTGACTGGTTGGGGTAGCCACGTGGCCGGTAACTACGGTCCATTGTTCGGCAAACCATTTAGCGAAATGCCGACTGATAATGGTCAGCTGATCGTTTACTCACTGAAGTAATGTTGAGTTGAGAGAAGCGGCAAGTGAAAACTTGCCGCTTTTCTTTTTGCTTTTAGATTGGATGTTTGCGTCTTTAATTGAGGCGTGCCGTAGTTTGATTCTGGAGTAAGTATCATGCAAAGATTTAATGCGACAAGAGGTTTGATGAGTTTGGCTTTAGTAGCGTTGCTGAGTACGTCGGCGTTTGCTGAAGAAGCACAGGATGCGGCTAACCAAGAAGCACGAAAAGTTTTTGCCAATAGTTGTAGCTGGTGCCACGGGATGTTTGGCATGAAAGCTGGCAAGGGTGGCCCGAAATTAGCCGGGACCAGTTTAGATGAGACAGGTGTTTACAACACCATTATCAAAGGCCAGGGCGCTATGCCCAGCTTTAAGAATACCTTGAAAGATGATGAAATTAAGATGCTTGCAAAGTATATAAAATCGCTGCCAAGCGAATAAACGTTGTTAGCGTTGAGTTGATTTTTTGGTGGGTCAGTAGTTTGTTGCATGACCCACCGATCTGAGAGTTATACCTTACAAAGAAGTCTGCCTACTTCAGTGAAGTAGTTGCCATTACAGGCAAAGAATTCGGACTCAATCTGCTTTATTGAAAACGATTTTTGCGCCCGCGCCATCGAATTTTCCGCCTCCGTCTAAGCTCTTGGCTTCTTGCTTAAATTTTAGGTTGATGGAGAATTCTGCGTTTCCATTACTTGGCACTGAAAATTTTACCGTATCGCCCTCGACCGATAGTTTGCTAATCGGGATGTCGGTATCACTAAATTCTTCAAAATTAGTAAAGCTGATCCGTCCATCGCCATTCGCCTCTAAGCGTAAGTTAACCTTGCCGCTGCTCATCCCGACATACCAAACACCCGACCAGTTACCCTGCAGGGATGGGGGTAAATTCTGTGCAATGGCATAGTTAATTACGGTTACAAGTAAAACCAGGCACAGACTGACTTTTTTCATTATCATCATAGTTAATTTTCTATAATTCACACGCTAATGAAGTAAGCGTGTATTGGTTTGCAAATCGGTTTTTTAACAACATTCTCTTGAATAGAAATTATGCTAACTCAGCCAGCAGGTATGTTGTCTAAATCGCTAAATTCAATCGTGCTATGCGCGCTTGCATTCTTCCTGTGTGCGCCGTTAGTACAGGCCGATGCTCTTAAAATTCAGCGCCAAGGTGAGTATACATTTATCACCGGCGGCATTAGCGACGACGAGCGAGCTTTTCTCGAAGTCCAGGCGCCCAAATACCCGATACAACTAGTGATTCGAAATAATGGTCAACTCATCGATGGTAAAGAGATACTCATTCGAGTAAAAAATGTCTCTGGTGACTTGATGGTGGAAGCCAAAGCCTTAGGCCCTTTTTTTTACATCAATCCACCAGCAAGTGGGCGATTTACGCTTGAGGCCCAAATGGGTGCTCAGTCAATAACAATGACCAAAGATCTGGTTGGTAGACGTTATCTCAATTTGGTGTTTGATTTTACTAGCCCCAAAACAGATTAAATAATGAGCGATTTAGTTTACCGTTGGTTTTTTCGCTTTATATTTGCTGTATTTTTTTTTCCGATCTCAGTGAGCCAGGCGGTTACGGCTGATTCCAATAGTAATACCGGGATGTACGAAAAGTATAAGGGCGATCAACAGAAATTCCTTGATGATTTTGCGGGTGCTCGTCCTAACATCAATAAAGAAGAATTAATTCCATTAATTTTTTCAACGCTTCAACGATTGACTCGTTATCCTCTGCCAGATGAATATCCCACGGTCACTTATCTCTCGTCAGATGAGCTAAGTAAGCTCGCCTGTGATTCAAAATGTACTGTGCTGGGGCATTATCAAGGTGGTTTGACTGTTTATCTCGATGATAAACTTAAGCCTGAGACCAATTTATTTGATCGATCAGTGCTGTTGCATGAGATGGTGCATTACTTGCAGCAGTCAAATTTGCCGTCATCCCAGTCTGAGCTGTCGATACATGAAAAATGTGTTCTTTGGTATACGCGTGAACGCGAAGCGTATGCCGTTCAGGAAGCATTTTTGATCATGGTTGCCAGTCCGGTTCGCGCAGGCTATTTTCCGGCTCGTGCTGATTGCTAAAATTAACTCGCTGTTAAAATTTACTCGGTAATATTTCTATTCATCTCATTATAAAAACTACGAACTTAAAACTTGCCCATTACGGAGAATAATAATGAAAAAAATAGGAATGATAGGTATAGGTTTGATGGGTCACGGTATCGCTAGCAACATAGTCAAACATGGCTATGCACTGACTGTCATGGAGCATGCTGGCAATCAGCCACTTGATACCTTGTTAGCCCAGGGTGTAAAAACAGTTAAAACGCCCAAAGCACTCGGTGCAGAGGCAGACATTATTTTGTTGTGTGTGACAGGTGCTGCTCAGGTAGAGGCTGTGTTAACAGGGGCTGATGGATTAATTCAAGGTTTGAAATCGGGAGCCATCGTTATTGATTGTTCCACATCTATCCCATCAGCGACACAACAACTGGCGAAACTAGTACAAAAAGCCGGCGGCGTGATGATAGATGCAGCGATGACTCGCACCCCTAAAGAGGCCGCAGAAGGACGCTTGAATCTTTTAGTCGGCAGTGATGACAAAACATTCGAAGAGATTAAACCTTTGTTGGCCTGTTTTGCAGAAAACATCAATCATGTGGGTGCCGTTGGTGCGGGTCATCAAATGAAATTGCTGCATAACTATGTCTCACTTGGAACCGTAACGGTGATTGCTGAAGCCGCTGCGTGTGCGCGTAAATCAGGTATTGATCCGGCTGTCTTTGTGGATGTACTTGCCAAAGGCGGTGGCGGTGGCATGGCGCTGGAGCGATTGAAACCCTATCTACTGAACGATGGTGATACATCCAATCTGAAGTTCACATTATCCAATGCCCTCAAAGATCTGGGTTACTACACGACCTATGCATCCGATACGCATGCCGATCATTTGGTAGCGTCTGCCATCATGAAAACTATTTCGATGGCTAGCGACGAAGGGCATGCCGATGAGCACATGCCTCACATGGTGTCGTATATCGCTGCAAGAAATTAATTGCCTAGCCGCGACCAACATACGGCATGTTGGTCGCCATAATAGTCATGAACAGCACGTTGCTTTCTAAAGGCAGCTGAGCGATCTGAAGCACGGCTTGTGCAACGTGATCAGCATTCATTCGCGGCTCAACCTTGGTAGTGCCATCGGCCTGCAAAATACCATTCGCCATTTTCTGCGTCATTTCAGTTGCTGCATTGCCTATATCGATTTGGCTGCAGGCGATATTGTCGTTGCGATAGTCCAGTGCAATGGATTTGGTGAGGCCAGTAATCGCGTGTTTAGTAGCCGTGTAAGGTAAGGACAGTGGGCGCGGTGCATGCGCTGAGATCGATCCATTGTTGATGATGCGACCACCTTTAGGTGACTGTTCTTTCATCATGCGTATGGCTTCCTGGGCGCACAAAAATGATCCGGTGAGGTTGGTATCAACCACACTGATCCAGTCTTCGTATTTGATGTCTTCTGCCAGCGTGGCGGTTGTGAAGGTCCCCGCGTTATTGAATAACACGTCTATCCGATGAAATTTTGCCCTTAGCTTTGCAAACATAGCTTTCACGCTATCGGGTTTACCTACGTCACAAGTGACTGCTAGACAGTTGTCCGATGTTCCGCCGATTTCTTGTATCGCTTTTTCGAGTTTGTCTGCATTGCGGCCCGACAGAACAACATGATAGCCAGCACCTAACAGCGCTTTCGCGGTTGCTTTTCCTATGCCAGTTCCTGCACCTGTAATCAAGGCAACGCGTGGTGTCGATGTAGTCATATGATTCTCTGGAAGTTGATTAATTTTTGTGGAATAGGAGAGTTTTAATACTCTTGCTCAAAGTCTGTTTCATAGCGTCGACGGCGTCGGCGGTATTTCAGATAGGCGATCACGGCTAGAACTACGCCAAGCACCAGTGATATTAACGAATTCGGCATCTCTAATTTAGCTGCGAGTAATAGCTCGATCAGCGAAAAAATAACTAATATGAATTGTGAAACGTAGTACCAAATAGTTTGCCATGGAATCATGAGATCCTCCTCATCATCATTCAATTGTTACTTGAGCTCGTGGCGTGAATTGCTTTGTTTATCAATGCGAGCAAATCATCAAATTCATCAACGGCTTTAAATTCAGGAAACTGCGCTTTGATATTGTCTGGTGCATGAAACAAAAAGCCCGCATCCGCTTCTTTAAGCATCGAGGTGTCATTAAAAGAATCGCCGGCAGCAATCACGCGGTAGTTTAGTTTTTTAAATGCTGCAACGGCTTCGCGTTTTTGGTCAGGTAGGCGTAATTTGTAATTGACGATTTTATCGTTCTCGACAATTAGCGTATGACATAGTAATGTGGGCATGCCTAGTTGACGCATAAAAGGCGCAGCAAATTGTTCGAAGGTGTCGGACAAAATCAGTACCTGTACTTGCGAGCGTAGAGCATCCATAAAAGCCCGAGCGCCGGGTAGTAATTCTAATGTTGCAATGACTTTTTGAATGTCGGATAGTTTTAATCCGTGTTGATCAAGAATCGCTAATCGACCTTGCATAAGTTTGTCGTAGTCGGGTTCATCACGCGTGGTGCGGCGTAATTCAGCAATCCCCGTTTTTTCTGCAACAGCAATCCAGATCTCTGGTGTGAGTACGCCTTCCATGTCGAGAGTAACGAGTGCTTGTTTCACAATATCTTTTCTTTACTAAATAAATTTGGATTAGAACGGAAAATTAAAATCAGTGTGTTTGAACTTAGCGTACTAAGGTCTCTACGTTGCCATCGACAGACAGACTTTGTCCGGTAATGGACGCACCTGCGGAGGAACATAAAAAAACGACTGCTGCAGCAATATCATCGGCGCTCACCATTTTACGTAGTGATACTCGCTGCAATACGCGTTCACGCATTTGATCGACGCTCACACCGGCCGTGCTTGCGCTGGCTGACAGCACGCGATCTTGTCGCGGTCCTTCGACGATACCTGGCAAGACAGCATTTACACGGATTCCATGCGGGCCAAGTTCGGTGGCCCAGGTTTCAGTGAGACCAATGACGCCATATTTTGTGGCGGAGTAGGGCGAGCGCTGAGGAAAGCCTAAGCGGCTAGCCACCGAGCCAATATTAATAATGCTACCGCTGCGTTGCTGCTTCATAGCGGGTACAGCACCGCGAGTGCATAAAAACGTGCCGGTTAAATTCACGTCCATGCATTGCTCCCAATCAGCGAGCGTAATATTTTCAATCGCTGCCGTGGGGCCGGCAATACCCGCGTTATTAATGAGTATGTCGAGTCCACCCCAGGCTCCATCGATCTGAGCAAACATTTTTAAGACCTCAGCCTCACTTGTTATGTCGGTCACGCTGGTAAGAATTTCTGGCAGCGCTGCTTTGGCTTGGGACAGAGCTTCAGTTTTTGTACCGCAGATAATGACGTTAGCGCCCTGCGCAACCAGTGCCTGTGTAATAGCCAGGCCAATACCAGAAGCACCGCCTGTGACTAGCGCGCGTTGTCCTTTTAAGCTCAATGAAATACTCGAAGTCATTAGTCGATCTCAGCGTTCTATGTAGTTTTAATCCGGCATGCGGTAGCAGTGGCTAGCATGTGGTGTGAGAGTTCATACGTACTATACCAGCGCAAGGTATTTGGCCGTGATGTTTTGCGCTATTGATAATGTTTTGTGTTCAGCTGACTATCAATTTACTGTATGAAGCTTGCGAAGCTATCTGACCCGAACACGTTTGCCTGCCATTTTTGTACTTGCCTCTGCGAGTGACTTATCAAAAAAGGTAATGTAGTTTGGGTGATCACCGCCAATGATGGAATTTCCTACAACGTCGCCCTCATGATTAACGAATAGGACGGTCGGGGTCATTTGCACTTTATAGCGTTCAGCAAGTTCAGTTTCGGTGAGGCGTTGTCCATCAAACAGCGTCACACGGTTTTGCCCAGTGACTGAAATTTCACGAATGATGGGTTGGTCATTACCTGTGCGCTGTTTGAGTAAGGGTAGAAAATAATCGTAGCGCACGATACGGCAATAGCTACAGTTAGGCAGAGTGAAGAACAACACAATCGGCTTTTTATCAGCAACCGCCTGTTGAGCATCGGTCTGTAAATTTTCAGCACGAGGTAGTTCGGCGGATGCGGCGATCGCCAGCGACGAAATGACCCAGAGAAAACAGCCCAGCAAAAAACGAACGCAATAGGGGTTCATGTGTATCCTTTACTTAACAACGCCTGGAAGATGGATTTCATCGAAGCAGACATTTTAAACGTTGGTTGTCTGCTACCATTTATGAATAGCAAATTATTTACAGTCCCGTCTTAGCCGTCAAGTCTGCACATAGAGTAAGCTCGAGTCGAGAGTCGTCAGCCAACCGCGATATTATTGCCACCATGTCGAAAAGTCCGTCACTGATTGATAAAGCACTCGCTTTTTGCGCAGGCAAATTTGGTGGTGCACAGCCTGTGGGTGATGCTGGCACCTACTGTGTGCCTGATCGAACAGAATTGATTCGAATTTTGCAGGAAGAGGGGGGTGAGTCCGATCCCTTTTTGACCGTTGCTGCAGTATTGCGTCAGACCCTACAACTCACCACTACTAGTGATGAAGAAATCGCTCAAGCGTTTGGTCCTGAGGTCAGCATGGTGGTGGCAGAGCTGACAGAAAATAGTAAGTTTTCTTTGGCCACCCGAAAGGCTCTACGTATCTTGGTCATGCCATCGTTATCGCGCAAAGCGAAGTTGGTGGTGCTGGCAGAGATCATTGAAACAGTGCGTCAAATTGGTAGCAAGACAGCACCTAAGAGTTGGTCCTTACAACACAAACAAGATTATTTCGTTTGGGCTGAAAAAGCCGTGGCCGCCATGGGCAACATCAACCCAACATTATTTGCCGTATTCGCGGCAGAGATTGAAAATTCTAAGTTGGCCGTTAAGTCGCGAACCGGTTCGGCCAAAGTCGCGACCTAGATCGTGGATTTTTTTGTGGATACTGAGTCTGCAGGTCAAAGTGCTAACTTTAGTATAAATCCATAAGTCAGCTAGCATATTCTAATAAGACCATAGATTTTATTTGCGCAGCAATCAAATGTTTATCAGTGTTCTCATTGCAATTCTAAGCTTAGGTTTTGTTACCAGGATTTTCACAGAAAAATCTTAACCATAGAAGTCCGATAACACCCGCCATTAGCGATGCTGTAAAAACAGCGATCTTTGATGCATTGACTAATTCGGCTTGCTTACCAAATGCGAGATTAGTGATAAAAATAGAAATCGTAAATCCTATGCCGCCCAGCATGCCTGCACCAATCAGATGGCGCCAGCGGACATCGGTTGGTAGTGTACAAATGCCGATAGTAACGGCCACGGCAGACGCGAGTGCTACACCTAGAGGTTTGCCTATCACCAGACCAAGGATCACCCCCATGCTATTTGGCCCCGTGAGTTCCAGTGCCCAGTTTGCACCAAAAACAATGCCGGTATTTGCCAGCGCAAACAGTGGCAACACTAAAAAGGCTACCGGCTTATGTAAAAAATTTTCTAATTGATGTGAGGGCGAGGGCTCTTGTTCTCTTCGCGACCAGAAGGGTATGGCGAAGGCGAGCATTACACCTGCTGCAGTTGCATGAACGCCAGATTTGAGCATCAATATCCACATCAGCACACCACCGAACAAATAGATGGATAAAGACGCAACGCGGAAAATTCGATTCAAGCACAGTAATCCAACGAAAATGGCAAGACTGCCAGCGAGATAGTGGAGGGCTACATTGTCTGTGTAGAACAGAGCGATCATGATGATGGCGATTAAATCATCGATAACGGCAAATGCCACCACAAAAACTTTGAGTGCAGGAGGTATGCGCGCGCCTAACAGTGCAAGAGCACCAAGTGCGAAAGCGATATCAGTTGCCATAGGAATGCCAATTCCTGCTTGTGTCGGCAATTCAGCGTTGAATCCATAATGAATTAATGCGGGTGCCAAAGACAGAATTTGTAAGCACAACGCTAATCGCTGTCGCGATCACCAATAAAATTGCCCCGGATTTTTCAGACTCAAAAAATCGATGAAAGGTGTCAGTTAACAGGCGAGTGGTTGGCATGATAATTTGCGATCGTTTAAATTTACTTTGATAAAAACTGCTAGGCAAGTATGTGTGAAATACCTAGCCCTTGCGAAATTAATAATGATAATATTTCGAAGTCTATCATGGATAAAATTCTGTTTCAGACACACATATTTCATTTTTAAATTTTCATAAAATAAGAAATTAGTATGATTAATGATGAGTAATTTTTTATAAAAAATACTTCATGTTGTACATTTTTTTGTAAACAAAAAAGCCCGGAGAATTTGTCCGGGCTTTTTTACATCACTCATTTTCAATCAAATTATTTACATGCAGCTTTTGCTTCATCCAACAAGCGCTTGCCATCAAATCCTTTGCTGGTGACTTCTTTGACCCATTCATCTGCAACGCCTGCAGTAGCTGCCTCCCAGCGTTTTATTTCAGCAGCGGGCAAGGTGTAGAACGTATTTTTGCGTAGTTCAGCCGATTTACGTCCGGGGCCAATATCGTCGGTAAACACTTTACCCACCCAGGCTGACATCTCGGGGCCGCTATTGGCATCGATAACTTTTTTCAACTCAGGTGGCAAGCTGTCGTACTTCGCTTGATTCATGGCAAATACAAAAGCAGTGTTCGACATTTGTGCCTCGCCGGGTGCACCTTCAGTATGAAATTTAGCTATTTCTTCAAATTTCATCGTGGGGATAACTTCCCACGGAATCATTGCGCCATCAATCACACCTTTCGATAGTGCTTCAGCAGCCTGAGGTAGTGGCATAGGCACCGGTGTGGCTCCGAGCGCAGCGACCATTTTTGAAGCTTGACGATTCGGTGCACGTATTTTCAGGCCTCTGAAATCATCGATCGTTTTGATTTGTTTTTTCGTTGTGTGCAGTAATGCGCCATCATGCAAATGAAACAAAATTGGTTTCACGCCTTTGTATTCAGCGGTCGCATTTTTCATCGCGTAATTCCATAAGCCGCGACTAGCGCGCTCTGAATCTTGCACCATGAAAGGCAATTCGAAAGCCTCTGTCACAAGAAAGCGTCCTGCCTGATACCCGGGCACTGTCCAGACGATATCCACCACACCATCTTTTGCCTGATCAAACAATTGAGGAGGCGAGCCGCCCATTTGCATTGAGGGATAGATTTGGCATTTGAGTTTGCCTGCCGATTCTTTTTCTATCTTGGCGCACCAAGGCACCATAAAATTCTTGTGGGCCGTTGAGCCTGCCGGCAAAAAATGATGAACCTTAAGCGTAATCGTCTGTGCCGATACCAGTGCTGGCAGCAAGCAGGCCATCAGAATGAGTAATGCACGTGGAAATAATAGTTTCATTAGACTCTCTTTGACTAAGGGTGAGTTTCAAATCCGGCAAGTGTTCGTTCGCACAGCGACTGGCAGCCGTTTATTACATAAACTAGATATGAAAGCGACCTAATTGTAGTACAGCCCGCGCCGAACAGACGCTTGAAATGTCGACTTAATTTTTACCTTAAGTTCAGTGCTGCGATAATGTTGCTGCTATCCACAATTTTTAATTTCATCCATTAGGATTTTCGAATGTCAGAAGCGCTTGCGGTAACCAGTGTGATTGGTGTGGTGGGCAGTGGCGCCATGGGTACAGGTATAGCGCAGGTGGCCGCCGTTGCTGGCCACACTGTGCTCTTATTCGATGCGCGCGATGGCGCTGCCCAAACAGCATGCGATGCGATACGCATAGTATTCACTAGCTTGGTCGACAAAGGTCGCATGACATCTGAGCAGGCCAGCGCGGCAGCCTCACGCCTTCAGGCAGCTTCATCGTTAAACGAATTTAAACAAGCAGCGTTAGTCGTGGAGGCGATTGTAGAAAATTTAGAGGCGAAGCAGCAGTTGTTTGCTTCACTTGAAGCGATTGTTAGCAGTGACTGTGTGTTGGCGACGAATACGTCATCACTATCGATTACTTCTATCGGCGCCAAATTGAAACACCCAGCGCGTTTGGTCGGTATGCATTTCTTTAATCCTGTGCCGCTGATGGCGCTGGTAGAAGTCATTAGTGGATTAGCGACATCACCCGCGGTAGCCGATTGTATCGATGCCACCTCTAAAGCCTGGGGCAAGCTGCCCGTGCGGGCGACATCTACTCCTGGTTTTATCGTCAATCGTGTCGCGCGTCCATTTTATGCCGAAGCATTACGTCTTTTACTTGAGCAGGCGGCTGATCCTGCCTCCATTGATGCAGTGATGCGAGAGTCGGGTGGTTTTCGTATGGGTCCATTCGAGTTGATGGACCTGATTGGCCATGATGTGAATTTTGCGGTTACTCAGTCGGTGTTTGAGGCTTACTACAATGATCCACGTTTTACACCCTCAATCATCCAGAAAGAGTTATTGAATGCCGGATTTTTAGGACGTAAATCCGGTCGCGGTTTTTATTCTTATGGTCCGGACGTGCCTGCACCCATACCGCAGCAGCACGCTGATTGTACATATAGCGCTACACCATCTTTCTTGCGTAATTCAGTCATAGCGGAAGCGATCGCTGCACGACTTAGCGCTTCAGGTCATGAGGTCGAGTGGCATGAAACGAAGGGTAATGACACTCCACTCATCACACTGCATGGCGCATCACTTTATATAACCGATGGACGCAGCGCGACCGTGCGTGCATCAGAGTCGGGTCACGCCGACACGGTGTTGATGGACTTAGCATTAGATAGTCAAACGTGTACACGAGCTGCAGTCGCAGTGGCGGATCAGTGTTCACCAACTGCGCAAACGGCATTGATAGGTGTACTGCAGGCGGCTGGCTATCGAGTTACGGTGTTGCGTGATGTGCCCGGGATGGTGGTGATGCGTACCGTAGCCATGTTGGCGAATGAAGCAGCCGATGCTGTTAATCAAGGTGTATGTAGTGCAGCCGATGCTAATTTGGCGATGCAAAAGGGAGTTAACTATCCCATCGGGCCGCTGGCATGGGCAGAGCGCATAGGACTGAATGGTGTGATGCGCGTATTACAAAATTTAGCCATTGAATATGGCGAGGATCGTTATCGCGTCTCACCGTTGATTCGTCGTAAGGTGGCTAGCGGTACGAAGTTTGATTAATGCTGAGCGATGAATTGTGATACCGCTTTGATTAAAGCTTCGGGTTGATCGCGATGGGGCGAGTGCCCGCAATCAGCTAACGCAAGCACAGCAGTATTCGATAAGTGGTCTTTTATGCCACGGATTTGGTGTAGGGTTCCATACTCATCTTGTTCACCCTGAATAGCTAGTAGCGGGCAGCGTATCGATGACAATATTGATTCAATTGACCAGTCGCGAAATGCAGGACTGAGCCAGGCATCGTTCCATCCATAAAATGCAGAATCGACATCGTCATGATAGCGAGCTAGTTTGTCGCGTAGTCCGGCGTGCTGATAGGCCTGACGTGCTTCAGTAATGCTGCTAATGCTAATGTCTTCCACCATGATGTGGGGTGCGACAACAATCGCGCCAGCGCACCCGTCTGTAAATTTTGAGGCGTACAGCAAAGCAATCGAACCACCATCGCTGTGACCAAACAACCAAGGCTTTTGCACGGTTAGTGCGGATAACAAAGCAGGTAAGACATCCCATGCTTGTTGATGCATGAAGTCCTTACTCCAGTGTTCGTCAGAAGCTCGCGGTGTTGATGAGCCATAACCCGGTCGTGAATACACCAATCCACGCATTTGTAAGCGGCGACATAAGGTGTCTGGAAATTCTTTCCATAGTCCGACCGAACCCAAACCCTCGTGCAGAAAAACCATCACGGGTGTAGACGGGTTGGTATCACCTACCCATTGATATTCAATGCGGATGTTATGGTTATTACAAAGCAGCTCTACGTACATAGACTGGCTCAACAACTTTATAGTTCACGCAATCTAAAGCGCTGTATCTTACCTGTCGCCGTTTTAGGCAGGTCATCAACAAATACTATTTCACGCGGATATTTATGCGGTGTGAGGCGAGTTTTTACAAACGTTTTTAATTCAATTTCCATGGCAGTGGCATCATGACTTTTATCGTGCAATACAACGTATGCAATCGTTTTAATCAGACCTTGCCCATCCGATTTTCCGACAACAGCGCATTCCAAGACTGCTTCATGGCCCATCAGCGCGGATTCCACTTCTATCGGAGAGACATACTGGCCACTGACTTTGAGCATGTCATCACTGCGGCCAGCGTAAATGTAGTAACCCTCTTCATCAAGAATATATTTGTCACCACTTTTAACCCATGGCCCTTGAAAGGTAGCGATCGATTTGGTGCGTTCAGTCCAATACAAATGCGCTGCACTAGGACCTTTAATATACAGATCGCCGACATTACCCACCGATACAGCGTGGCCCAACTCATCGCGCAATTCCATTTCATATCCTGGTACGGGTGTGCCGGTCGTGCCGTAACGTACCTGACCTGATCGGTTCGATAAAAAGATATGCAGCATCTCCGTCGAACCGAGACCATCCAAAACATCGCAAGCAAAATGTGCACTGAATTTTTCTCCTATCTCGCGCGGCAGCGCTTCACCCGCTGATGCACATAATCGCAGCGCGACTTGAGATTGTTTTGGTAAATTAGCAGCAGCAAGCATGGCGACATACAAGGTAGGTACGCCGTAAAAAATAGTGGGTTGATGTTTGACTAAGCGCTCAAATACCGAAGCAGGCGTTGCACGTTCAGCCATCAATAGCGTTGATGCACCGACTGAGAGTGGAAAGGTCAGCGCATTACCCAAACCATACGCAAAAAATAATTTTGCGGCAGAAAAAACCAGATCATCTTCCGTTAAACCCAGTACAGGCTTGCCGTACAACTCAGCAGTCCAATATAAATTGGCGTGGGTATGCACAGCTCCTTTGGGTTGTCCGGTTGATCCGCTGGAATACAACCAAAAAGCAAATTGATCCGCATGCGTATCCGCATGTTGATCGATAGTCAGTGGCTTAGCTTCGAGTAGAGAACTGAACGATGTTTCATTACTTGTTGCAGCGTGACCTGTAACCACGATAGCAATCGTCTGATTCGCTAGTGTTAACGCTTCTTTCACCGTAGCGAGCAAAGCCTCAGAGACAACAATCATCTTTGCTGCACTATGCTTGATCATGTAAGCATAATTATCAGCAGGTAGTAGAGTGTTGACTGGAACCGGAATCACTCCTGCAAACAGTGCGCCCAGGAAGGCAACTGGCATATCAATGCTGTCATGCATGACCAGCAGAACGCGTTGTTCAGGTTGTATACCGTGGGCCAATAGACCTGCGGCGAACTGGCGAACTTTTAGGTCGAGTTCGCCATAACTCATCTCACGATGATCATCACGAAAGGCGAGTTTATTTTTTCTGCCGTGATTCAGCGTCAGAATATGATGCGCGAAGTTAAAGCGCTGCGGTAACTCAGCGTGCTGTGCGGTCATGCATTTGTCTCCTCCAGCCGGCGTTATTTTTTATGTGCCTGGCTTTAAATCCATCGTCGTATCGAGGCTGATTTTTTCAACCTTCACAAAGGCTTAAACATTGAATCCTGTGCTGTGCTTAGTCATCAGTTCAATAACTGATGCGGGGCCTTGTATGGCACTTTTACGATGATAAAAATTCAGTGCACGTAATCCACCGAGCTCTTCACCACCGCCGGCGCGTCCCGGGCCACCATGTATCGAACCTGGCATCACATTGCCATGACCGGTTTGTGTTTTTCCAACTTCTGGACTCACCACATGGACACGACCGTGCGAGACGGCTAACTGTTCAGCAACGTCAGCCATCCACACATTGTCAGCGCTATAGATAGAGGCAACGAGCGAGCCTTGCCCGCGATGTGCGAGGTCGGTTGCATGCTGTGCGTCGCGATAGCCAATCAACGAAGACACGGGTCCAAACACTTCATGGCGATGGACTTCAACCGCCGCATCGGCATCACGCACGCCGAGCAGTGTGGGTGCAACGCAAGCTGACTTTGCATCCGCATCAAGTAGTGGTTGTGCTGCGCCATCGAATAGCACGCTACTTTCTGACTTCAGGTGATGCAGACCTTCTTGCACACTATTAAATTGATCGCGACTAACTAAAGCGCCCATCGCTGTTTCCGGATTGCGCGGATTACCAACGCGTATGGCAGCGAGCTTGCCAGCCACTGCTTCGGCGACTGCATGCATGTAGGCCTTAGGTACCAGTGCACGACGCGGAGCAGTACAACGTTGTCCACTCTTAATCGTCATGTCACGCGCTAAATTATCGACATACAAATCAAAAGCAGCACTGCCAGGCGTGGCATCTTCACCGAGTATGGTGACATTTAAACTATCGGCTTCAATATTAGCGCGCACCGAGTCGCGTGCAATTGCGTTGTGTGATCGTATGGTTGTCGCTGTATCGGCTGAACCGGTAAACGATAAAACATCAAATGGTGTGAGTGCGTCTAACAAACCGGTCGAGTTACCGCAGACGATGGATAGCGCACCTTTTGGTAGCACTCCTGCATTAATGACATCACTCACCATGCGATGCGTCAGCCATGCAGTGACGGTTGCTGGTTTGATGACGACGGGCACACCAGAGAGCAGGGCGGGCGCTGCTTTTTCCCACAAACCCCAACTCGGAAAATTAAAAGCATTGATGAATAGTGCGAGTCCCTTAATGGGCACCATCACATGCTGCGACTGAAATAATTGATCTTTCGAGAGAATGCCCGCAGCACCATCAGTTAGGGTACGCGCATCGCCAATTGCTGCGCCCAGCTTTGCGTAAAAACCTAGAGTGAAGAGCCCACCTTCAATATCGACCGCTGAATCGTTTTTTACCGTGCCTGAATTCGCTAATGAAATAGCGTAGTACTCATCGCGATTGGCTTGCAGAACTTTTAACGTATCAGCCAGCATCGTGGCGCGTTGACCGTAAGTCATCGCTTGCAATGCTAGGCGTCCATCGTTACGCGCAAACGCGAAGGCCTCACTCAAACCCTGCGCGGCACCACCGGTACGCGCCAACGCTTCGCCGGTGACTGGATCATGCAGTGTGTGAACTGCTTGAGCCTCTGGCTGCCATTGACCATGTAAGTAATTAGTTAGAAACGGTGTCATGCGTGTGGAATCCTGTGGTTGATGGAGATGACTTCGGCGCGGGCCCGAGATGCCATATATTGCTTTTTAGACCAATAACTTATAATGCATTCCATACGATACTAAATGCAATATCTTGCAAGCGTCAACCCAACCCGCTGATTATGACCAGTGATTCTGACGATCTCGACAAAGATCCTTTCTTGATCTCGCTCGGCGAGCGCCTCAAGCTATTACGCGCGCGCCGCGGCCTGACGCGCAAGGCGTTGGCGCATATGGCCGATGTATCCGAGCGCCATGTAGCGAACGTCGAGTCGGGAGTAGGTAACGCATCGATACAGTTTTTACGGCAATTAAGTGCGGTATTGAATTGCTCGCTGGCCGAGATGACGGGTGATGAAACCGCTTCATCGCCGGATTGGCTAATGATTCGCGAAATTCTTCGTGGTCGAACCGATGTTGAGTTAGCCAAGGCCCGAGCTTTGTTGGGCGAACTATTTGATTCTCCTGCTAGTGAAAATTCGCGTCGTCAGCGTATCGCACTGATCGGTTTGCGCGGTGCCGGTAAATCAAGTTTGGGCAAGCAGCTAGCGGATCAATTGAACGTACCTTTTATCGAGTTGTCTGCTCAAATAGAAACGCTGGCGGGTTGCAGCATCGCAGAGATTCATGCGCTGTACGGGCAAACTGCCTATCGCCGTTATGAACAGCGTGCGCTGGAAGCGGTGATTGCTCAACACACGCATGCAGTGATCGCTACCCCAGGCGGTATGGTGTCTGAACCTGCGACCTTTAATTTGCTGCTATCGCATTGCTACACCGTGTGGCTCAAAGCATCGCCGGAAGAACACATGGCTCGTGTGCTCGCGCAAGGTGATAAGCGACCGATGTCGGGTAATCGCGAGGCGATGGACGATCTCAAACGCATCTTAGAAAGTCGCGCTCAGTTTTATTCGAAAGCAGATAAGGTGTTGGATACCAGCGGTTTATCAGAGCAGCAAGCTTTCACACGATTACTCGAGCAAGCGCTGTGATGTGCGCCGTATCTCGTTTCAAATAAAGCGAATCAGACATGAATGCCTACCAAGCCTTAGTACTCGGTTCTACCGGCGCGATAGGGCAAGCTTGGTTGAGTTACTTCCAATCCGATCCCGATTGCCGCCTCGCAGTGGGTCTGTCTCGTAGTAGTACGCCCGCATTTGATTTGGCGAATGAAGAAAGCATGGCTCGCTGCGCAGCCGCACTGCGCAGCGAGAGCGCCTCTCAGGGTTCATTCCATTGGATTATTGATGCGACCGGTGCATTGACCATCGATGGCATTGGACCTGAAAAACGCATCGACGCGCTGAATGCTCAGCACTTGCTCAAGCAATTCGAAATCAATGCGGTTGGTCCCGCGCTTTTAATAAAGCACTTTTCATCTTTGTTAGTGACTAATGAACGGGCGGTCTACGCTACCTTGTCCGCGCGCGTAGGTAGTATTGAAGACAACCACAAAGGCGGTTGGTACGGCTATCGTGCCGCCAAAGCCGCCCGCAACATGCTGTTGCAAACAGCCGCCATCGAACTTGCTCGTAAACGACCGCTGGCGGTATTTGCCGCTTTACAGCCGGGTACTGTGGAGTCTCGGCTATCCTCTCCCTTTGTTTCGGCGGGCCAGACCATTGCCCCCGAACTGGCTGTCAGCAAGCTGATGACGGTATTAATCGGCTTGCCCGCCAATGGTCGCGCCCACTTCGTTGACCATGCGGGGCAACAGATTCCTTGGTAGGGGCAGACTTGGCGCCAGACGCCTGACGTAAGCAAGTCCCGCTAACCCATCCGTGGCAGGCTCATTTTGTTTGGCGGCCTTGCTAAAATGCAATATAATGCGTTTTCTATATATTAATGCACCATATTGCAATCGGGTGATCCATGAGCCAAGCACTTGTTGTCGATTACGCGACCTCGCCAGAGCATTACCGGCATTGGACGTTGACCACAGAGGGTCCAGTGGCGACATTGACCATGAAGGTCGATGAAGACGGTGGCCTGCGCGAAGGTTACAAGCTCAAATTAAATTCTTATGATTTGGGAGTGGACATCGAGTTGTATGACGCAATTCAACGCATACGCTTTGAGCATCCTCAAGTCAGAACCGTTGTCCTCACTGGTGGGCGCGATCGTATTTTTTGTTCGGGCGCGAATATTTTCATGTTGGGCAAATCCTCGCACGCATGGAAAGTGAATTTTTGTAAATTCACCAATGAGACGCGCAATGGTCTGGAAGATTCCAGTCAACACTCCGGTTTGAAATTTATCGCGGCTGTGAATGGTGCCTGCGCCGGTGGTGGTTATGAATTAGCCGCTGCCTGCGATGAAATTATTTTGGTAGATGATCGTTCCTCGGCAGTTAGTTTGCCGGAAGTGCCCTTACTCGGCGTGCTTCCGGGTACAGGTGGTCTCACGCGTTTAACTGATAAACGAAAAGTGCGACATGATCATGCCGATATTTTTTGTACTACCTCCGAAGGTGTACGCGGACAAAAAGCCAAAGACTGGAAATTAGTCGATGCAATCGCCAAGCCCGCCGTGTTTGAGCAAACGGTTCAAGAGCGGGCATTAGCATTAGCTGCTCAGAGTGATAGGCCGGCAGATGGCAAAGGGGTCAAGCTAACACCGCTAGCACGACAAATTTCTGATCATGGCGTTGACTATGAATTTGTGAAGATCGTGATTGATCGTCAAGCACGTACTGCAACTCTGACGGTATCAGCTCCATCCATCACACAACCCAACAGCATTCAAACGATTGAAGCGGCGGGTGTGCATTGGTGGCCGTTGCAAATGGCGCGTGAACTCGACGACGCTATTCTGCATTTGCGCACGAATGAAATTGGTATTGGTACCTGGTTATTAAAAACAGCCGGTGATGCTAAAGAAGTGCTGGCGTATGATGAAGTATTGATAGCACATCAATCGCATTGGTTAGTGCGTGAAACCATAGGTTTGTTACGACGCACTCTGGCACGCATCGATGTGTCTTCACGCAGTCTGTTTGCCTTAATTGATGAAGCAAGCTGTTTCGCAGGCACCTTAGCCGAGTTGGCATTCGCCGCCGATCGCAGTTACATGTTGGCTTTGCCCGATGCACCAGAAAAGGCGCCGCAATTGCAGTTATCTACAATGAATTTTGGTGTGCTGCCTATGATCACGGGTCAGTCGCGTCTGGCACGCCGTTTTTATGACTACGACACTGAAATCGCAGCAGTTCGCGCCAGCATAGGCAAATCATTAGATGCAGATGCAGCAATGGCGTTGGGTTTAATTACATCGAATCCCGATGACATTGATTGGGCCGATGAAATACGTATGGCCCTTGAAGAGCGCGCTAGCATGTCACCTGATGCACTCACAGGCTTGGAAGCAAATCTTCGTTTCAATGGCAAAGAAAATATGGCGACCCGCGTGTTTGGTCGCCTCTCTGCTTGGCAGAACTGGATTTTTATTCGACCCAATGCGGTCGGTGAGTTGGGTGCGCTAAAGGTATATGGCAGCGGTAACAAAGCCAAATTTGATTTCGAACGTGTATAAAAAATTTATTTACCTTCTCTAGGAGCGGCCGTGAGTTCCATTAACTACAGCGAAAAAATTCCTAACAATGTGAACCTCTCTGAGGATCGTACACTGCAGCGCGCGCTAGAACATTGGCAGCCTAATTATCTGCAGTGGTGGCAAGATATGGGGCCGGATGGTTCGCATGGTTTTGATGTGTACCTGCGTACCGCAGTGAGTACGACTCCTGAGGGTTGGGCGCATTTTGGTCATGTGAAGATGCCGGATTACCGTTGGGGTATTTTTCTCGCAGCGCAAGACGAAAATCGCAAAGTGCATTTCGGCGAGCACCAAGGTGAAGCCGCTTGGCAAGATGTGCCTGGCGAGCACCGCGCTAATTTACGTCGCATTATCGTTACCCAAGGTGATACCGAGCCTGCATCCGTTGAACAGCAACGTCATCTGGGTCTGACGGCACCTTCACAATATGATTTGCGCAATCTTTTCCAAATTAATGTGGAAGAAGGTCGTCACTTATGGGCGATGGTGTATTTGTTGCACAAATATTTTGGACGTGATGGTCGCGAGGAAGCTGAAGCACTGCTGCATCGTAATTCAGGCGATCAAGATAACCCACGCATTTTGGAGGCCTTCAATGAAGAGACTCCAGACTGGTTGGCGTTTTATATGTTCACTTACTTCACTGACCGTGACGGTAAATTTCAATTGTGTGCTTTAGCAGAATCCGGCTTTGATCCGTTGGCGCGTACGTGCCGTTTTATGTTGACCGAAGAAGCGCATCACATGTTTGTGGGTGAATCAGGTATATCGCGCACGATTCAACGTACCTGCCAAATCATGAAAGAGCATGGCATAGAAGATCCTGAACAGGTTCGTCAACACGGCGTGATTGATTTGCCGACGATACAGCGATATTTGAATTTCCACTTTAGTGTAACGATCGATTTGTTTGGTGCTGATCAGTCATCCAATGCAGCGACTTTTTACAGTTCAGGTTTAAAAGGCCGCTACGAAGAAACCAAGCGTGATGATGATCACATGCTCAAGGGTGAGCACTACCGTATCCTCGAAGTGCAAAACGGCAAGCTAGTTGAAAAAGAAGTGCCTATGCTGAATTCGCTGAATGAAGTTTTGCGTGACGATTACATTAAAGATTCTATTGCAGGTATCGGTCGCTGGAATAAAGTGATTGAAAAAGCCGGTTTATCATTCCGCTTGCAAGCACCGCACAAAGCATTCAATCGTCATATTGGAAGTTTTGCGGGTATGCGTGTGTCGCCTGATGGTCGTGTGATTTCTGAAGCAGAGTGGCAAGCGAATGTACGCAGCTGGTTACCAACCGAGGAAGATCGCGCGTATGTCGCTTCACTGATGGGACGTGTGATTGAGCCGGGCAAGATGGCCAATTGGATTGCACCTCCGCCGGTCGGTATCAATCGTCAGCCGATTGATTTCGACTATGTTCGTTTTAACTAAATTAACTAAGTCAACTGAACTAAGCGAATGAGCGCTAATGATATTCAGGTGCTGATACGTCAGCACCTGATTGACCCCGAGGTTTGCATACGCTGCAATACCTGTGAAGAGACTTGCCCGATTGATGCGATCACGCATGATGATCGTAACTATGTCGTTGATCCGGCGATCTGCAATGGTTGTAATGCCTGCGTGCCGCCGTGCCCCACAGGTTCTATCGATCATTGGCGAACGATTCCTAAAGTGGCGGCTTATTCAGTGGCTGATCAGCTAACCTGGGATGAACTACCAGCGCAACAAGACATCCCCGAAGAATCTTTAGCTATGGCTTTGATCGAGGCGGCACCTCAACATAACGCCGCTGTTTCAGCCACGTCATTAATACCGCCTCATTCAGCAGAAAAACCGCAATTGCATTTGTTCGACATTCGCCATCCAGTAACAGCGACCGTCACGGGAAATTATCGTTTAACTGATGCACAGGCCGAAAGTGACGTTAGACATATTGTTCTCGATTTTGGTAATCAGATTTTTCCTGTGTTGGAAGGTCAGTCTATCGGTGTGATTCCACCGGGTACCGATGCTTCCGGTAAGCCGCATTACTTGCGCATGTACTCAGTGGCGAGTGCGCGTGATGGTGAACGTGCGGGTTATAACAATCTAGCCCTCACAGTAAAACGAGTCTTGCTAGAAGAAGAAGGTAAGCAGATCAAAGGTGTGGCATCGAATTATCTGTGTGATCTTCAAAAAGGCGACAAGGTTCAGGTGACGGGTCCATTTGGTGATCGCTTTTTAATGCCGAATCATCAGGGCTCCAACTTACTAATGATTTGCACAGGGACCGGTGCTGCGCCCATGCGCGCTATGACCGAGTATCGCCGTCGATTACTGGCAAATTCAAAAGCAGTCGATGGCAAATTGATGTTGTTCTTTGGCGCACGTAGTCCGGAGGAACTTCCTTACTTAGGCCCGCTACGCAAACTACCAGCCAGCTTCATTGAACAGCATCTGGCATTTTCTCGCGTCGATGGTGCGCCGCGTGTTTACGTACAAGATAAATTACGCGAAGCTTACAAAGCGGTCACGGAGTTATTACTAGGTGATACTTATATCTATATCTGCGGTTTGAAAGGTATGGAGGCAGGTGTGATGGAAGCGCTGAGTGATATGTGTCGTGCTGCGAATCTTGACTGGAACAGCTTACATGCAACGATGGTGGGCGAAGGTCGCTTCCACGTAGAGACGTACTAGTCTGTTTGGTTTAACCCCTGATTGTGTAGGGGTATGCTTCTCAGTGCCTTCACTATCGCTTTACCATGTGATGCGTGCGTTAGCATTGGCTTCGGCTGCGGATGGTTTTTTGATAGGCCTCCTGACTGCTATTTCACCTCGACGACCTATAAAAATTAAACGAGAGAAGTACAGTCGGATGGAAAAATTTCTTGTACCAATTCTGCGCTGGTTATTGTTGTCATTGATGCTCTGTGCACAAGTCAATGCGATCACGCTTAAAAAATCAGATGTCGAAACCTACTTAGCTAATAAGTACATCGTAGGTGATATCAATCCCGATGTGCCTGTCTGGCCGCTGTTTGTGCGCGATGCAGCCGATGAAAATCAAAAACCGGTTTTGTATGGTTACGCATTCGAATCCGTTGATTTCGAACCGGTCCGTGGTTATGGCGGCAAACCTATCAATATCTTGGTGTGTATCGATACCAAAGGCGCATTCATAGAAGTGCGATTGCTTGATCACCGAGAGCCTTTGTTTCGCTCCGAAGCGGGCATAGCCAAACTCTCAGGATTTGCAGCGCAATACACTGGGCTATCGATTCATCACGATATTCAAATTTACGACTTCAAAGCCAAGACAGCGCGCGATGAAAAATACGCGGCGTTGCATGGGGTTCAGGCAGGTACGGTTTCAGTACGTGCGATCGATCGAACCATTATTCAATCAGCCACATCAGTAGCGCGTGCGCACGTGGAGGCAGCAAAAAATGGAACAATTGTTGGTGAAGGCAATGCGATCGCGCTGAGCAAAGGATCACTCCACGATGCGCCAGTTAAGCCACTCAGTTGGGCTCAAATGCAAGGTCGTGGAATGATCGAGGTTATGTCACTGACACGCGACCAAATTGAAAAAGCATTTGCAGGCACCAAAGCGGCGGGTGCAGATAAACAAGCAGCGAATCAGCCCAACGAAGTCGCCATACAGTTTCATGTCGCGTTAATCAGTGTGCCGTCGATTGGTCGTAACTTGCTCGATGATGAAGGCTGGCGATTAGTCGGTGCCAATCGTCGCGATGGTCAGGCCTTGATGATTAGTGAAACGGGTCCGCTCTCTAAAGTTTTATACGAAAGCCAGCGTATTGCCGATGACATTCCTTTTGTTTTGCAGCAGGAAGGTAAAACGATCAAGTTACGCTCTATGGCGTACGACAAAGGTCTGAAGGTGCCAGGTTATCCAACGACCACGCGTGCTCATTTTTTAATTGTAGATACTGCCACGCCACTCAATCCATCCAAGCCATTTGATCTGTCATTCAAACTGGGCCGACGCTTTGGATCATTCCCGAATCAGTTTACCTATGTAGAGTTTCCTTTGCCGTACGCATTTCATGGTTGGCGTGCGAGTGTGTCGGCAATGTTAGATGCAGAGTGGGTTGATAGTTGGTCTAAGCGTTGGGTCGATATTGCGGTGTTGATTTCTGGCTTGGTGATACTCAGCGTTGCGTTGATCCGTCAACGTGTAACGTCCGCTAATGCTTCACGCTTGAGTCTGTTCCGGATAGGATATTTATTGTTTACCTTAATCGTGATCGGTTGGATGTTTCAAGGACAGCTGAGCATAGTCAACATCACGGCTTCACTGGATGCCATCGCAACCGGTAATGATTTGAGCTTTTTATTAGCGGATCCGATGACGGTCATTCTCTGGATCTTTGTCGCTATTACTTTAGTGGTGTGGGGGCGCGGCACTTTTTGTGGTTGGCTATGTCCGTTTGGAGCGTTTCAAGAATTAGTTAGTTTGGTGGTTCAAAAGTTAGGTGTGAAGCCGCGTCGTTTGCGCAGTGGTGTCGACGCTAAACTCAAATGGATTAAGTATGGTGTACTAGCGGCGGTTATTAGTTCAATTTGGTTCTTGCCAAATTCAACGGAACTTGCAGTAGAAGTTGAACCATTCAAGACAGCGATCAGTTTGTATTTTGTGCGCGATTGGCCTTACGTAGTTTGGGCGGTGAGTTTGTTGGTGCTGAGTGTCTTTGTTTACCGTGGCTACTGTCGTTACATTTGTCCGCTCGGTGCAGCGCTGGCAGCGTTGAATCCTTTACGTCGTTGGGGATGGATTGCGCGTCGCGACGAATGTGGTACGCCTTGTCAGACCTGTCGTCATCGTTGTGAATATCAAGCGATTACGCCTGTGGGTAAAGTGGATTACAGCGAGTGTTTCCAGTGCTTGGATTGCGTGTCTATTTATCAGGATGATACTAATTGTTTGCCACTGATACAGGAGCGCAAACGCGAAACGAAGATGATTCCCATCCATTCTATTGCGCGACAAGCGTGATTACCGTAACCAATCAGAGGGATTTATGAAAAAAATTCTTTTATCACTTTTAGGCTGGGTATTTTTAGTTGTATCGCCAGTAGTGCAGGCCGAGTGGAAGCTGATCGACACGACGGAGGAAGCCGCTTTTTTTGTTGATGATTTTTTCCAGCTAGGTCGTACCGTTGCAATTTGGCAGTTGGTTGATTACAGGGTACCCAACAAGTTTGGAAACTTGTCGGCCAAAATTTTATGGGAAGTTGATTGCGTTCATAGTCAAATGCGTACCATGATGTTTTCGTCTCATCCATTTCGTATGGGTATTGGTGAAGCTCTCAGTATGGATAAGTCGACGGGAGAGTGGGAGATACCGGCTGAGGATTCGCCACAAGAAGCCATTTTTGTTTTGGCGTGTGGTTTTGAGCCGCAATTAGGTCCGAAAACGTAAACGCCGACCTAACTAATGCGTTATTTATTTGGTAAATTAATTTAATTTTTATTTTTGTTTATATAGTTAGCCAATCTATTCAAGCACTAAGTAGTACTTCGCATATAAAATGTGTTTTAGGTAGGGCAACCTGACCGCACATAAGAATAAGAGACAAGGGAGTTGTTGTGAAGATTAGTCTTTCCCGCATGCTGGCATCGGGATCTCAGAAAAAAATTGAACCTATTCTTTTTGAATGGTTCACCCTAATTGGCATGTTCATCTTTGCTGGATGGCTGTTGGGTATCCGAGGTGTGTGGAGTTTGTTGTTAAATTCTGATCCCACTGGCATCACGATGATCATTATCATGATGTTTTGTATTGCGACGATTTGGTGCGGTACGCGTAGCCGCGAATTGCATCGTCAACGTCAAAGTCTTGAGTACCAAAAAACTAATCCGGGAAGTCCACCGCCCCAAGATAGTTGGGCGTATGAGTATTGGGAAGCGCTGCGCTCTAATCCCAGAGATTCGGGTGCACCGATGGATGTGCTCTCCGAACGTACGCATGGCATTCATTCCACAGCGTGGTGGGTCAATAGCTTGCAATTGAAATTGGGTTTGCTCGGCAAAGTGATTGGTTTTTCTATTCTGGCCATGCAAATTGGGCACATGCAAAATTTTGATCAGTCCCAAGCGCAAGACATGCTGCGTGAACTGACCTCAGGTTTGGGTATTGCACTGCTAACCACCATGGTGGGTTTGGTCGCCAATATTTTCTTGGGCTTGCAATTAACACGACTCGATCGATTTGCAGACGAGTTCATCGTGCAAGCGCAGATGCACGGTTTAAAGATCAAAGCTAAAGACTAGAGACTTCCGGATGCGTAATCGAAAAAAATCGCGGGAGCCCGAAGTCGATCCTATGTATGACATGTTATTTAACATGCTCATCGCCTTCGTCTTTTGCTTCATCATTGCCTTCTTGTCGATTAATCCCAAGGCGACAAAGTCAGGCGACATACCTGCCAAAGCTGAATTTATTATTACGCTTTCTTGGCCTGACAACGATCCAAATGATTTGGATTTATGGACGCAAGGTCCGTCAGGTGAAGTCGTGTGGTTTAGAAATCGTGAAGCAGGTTTGATGCATCTAGATCGTGATGATCGCGGTACGTCTAACAACACGCTGGTCATCAATGGCAAAAAAGTGGTGAACCCACTGCGTCAAGAAGTCACCACCATACGCAGCATTATTCCGGGTGAGTACGTGGCCAACGTTCATTATTACGAAACCAAAGATCTCGATCCAAACGAACCCAAAGCAGGAGGCCCGGTGGAGGCCACGCTGACGGTTATTAAAGTCAATCCGAAAGCAGAAATAATTTTTTATGGGCAGGCGGTACTCGAAGGTCGCGGTAAAGAAACGACCTTGCTGCGCTTTACAGTCGCGCCGGACGGTTCAGTAAACAACATCAATACCATTCCAAAATCTTTAGTGAAATCGATCACATGACACTGACTCTCATCATCGCGTTTGCGATATTCGTATTTCTGTTTGCATTAGCCATTATTTTTTCTGGCTGGCCTAGCTGGTTAAAAGCAGTGCTGACGTTGGGCGTCTGTGCATTTTATTTTTATGGTTATACCGCCGTGTTTAGTTTGTTGGGTAATCCCAGCCCTGATGCCTTGCCCAGTAGATTTTTACTGATCGCGGCCGTGGTTGACGAGCCACGCCCTAAATTTCCTGGAGCGATCTATTTGTGGGTAACACCCATAGAAGAGGGTAAAGATCAATTACAACCGCGTGCGTATAAGTTGCCTTACATGCGAGCAGTGCATGAAAAAATTAATGAAGGCATGAAGAAGGGTCGCCAAGGTATAGCTCAGATGGGTACGGCGGAATTTAAAGCGGGAAATGGTAAAGGTTCGAGCACGATTAATCCTGGTGCTGATGAACAAGAGATCAAGATTCTTGATTTGCCTACACCACAGGCGCCGGAAAAATAATATGCGACGACTTTTATTAGCAGCGCTGGCCTTGCTGGTGTTGAGTGCTTGTGAAAAACCAGCGCGCGAAAATACCTTTTTTCCTTTAGCCGATGGACTACGCTGGGTTTATAAGGTCGAGACTCGTTTCGATGATCCCGATAGCTTTGTCGATGTATCGACGCTCACCATCACTAATCGTGGCCGCCACGATATTAATGGCACCGAAGCCTGGCGCCGACGCAGTGACTCAGGTAATGAATACTGGTTACGCTCGGATGAAAAGGGGGTCTATCGCATTGCTAGCCGAGCCCCAGCCTCAAAGATGGCAGTGCTAGATGCCGCGCCGCGCATCGTGATTCCCGCAAAGCTAAGTCCAGAAGAAAAATGGTCGATACCTACGATGCCATATTTTTTAAAGCGTCGCAGCGAATGGCCACCGGAATTCAAGTACGTTGATAAATATCGTAATCTAACGATGGATTTTTCTATCGAAGCTACCGGTCAGGCGGTAAAAACTCCGGCGGGTGATTTCTCCGGTTGTTTGATTCTTAAGGGCGTTGCGCCAATTAATTTGTGGGTAGAGGTAGACATGGCCTACAAGCCCGTTCCGATTGAAAGTCGTGAATGGTATTGCCCCGGTGTTGGACTCGTTCAACTGGAGCGTAAAGAACCGACGACGGCGCGTTTCTTTCAAGGTGGGGTGCTGCGCATGACCCTGACTGAGTTTAAGTAGGCTAACAATTCAATCTTAGTGTGCGTAGCTGAAAACGCTACGCATACTCAATTTTCTGCAGCATCCCACTCCCACTTTATCCGGCACTAGCACTAGCTATATCTGCTTTTCTGGCTAACTCACTTCAAAAAACAATAGTGCATTGGTTGTTATCTCACCGAAATCGCATTTTCCAGTAAAGCACATTGATATTAATCACAGAAGGATACATCGCCAATAATTTCCTAAAAAAAGTTAGTAAATTTGCACCGTGCTGTTGATCGGAGAGTCCATCGTAATTCGCGGGTCTCCAAAATTAACGGCGCTCTTAGGCGGGAACAAGAAAACAAATTTACTTCGACAAAAATTTTCTGAAGGGAAATAACATGAAAGCATTAGTAATGATCGGATTGGTCGCTATGAGTTCAATCGCGCTGGCAAATGGCGGCGGTGGTGGCGGTGGTGGTGGCGGTGGCGGTGGCAATCCAACTACCCAAACCTCAGTGATTATGCATACCTCTGTTTGGAATACCAGCGATGGCATGGGTAGCGCATCTGAGCAAAATCTGGCCTCCAATGCAGGTACGTTTACTAGCTCAAATACTCGAGACCAAACTGTCTATGCTACGAAATCAGATATTCATAACGAAAGCAACAGTGGTGGTCATGCCACTCAAAATATCGCTTCCAACGCAGGTGGACCTGGCTTATACACCACTACCTATCAATATGCCTCTATTACTGATTCTAGCGTGATAAATAGAGCATCACATGGTGCTCAGGCAATACAAAATATCTCGTCGAATACCAACTGCATTACCTGCCTGAATTCGACTTCGGGTTCTAGTCATGGTCATGGTAATTAATTTTTCTTAAAGTTTTATGGCGAGGTTGCTGCGTTAACCGTGGTGACTTCGCCATCTATTAGAAGGATAAGGAAATGCAGCTGAATCATTTGATACTGAAATTATCCTTTCTTATGTTAACTCCGATTTTTGCTTACGCCCAATTAGCCCCAGGTGAAGATCCGGTGTATCTGAAAGAAAAAGTCGTCGTTAACATGCTCCCAATAAATAATACGATGCGATCAACACCATTGCAGAATTCAACGGGAGTTCCTGCATGGATGGATGCAAGAATCGCAAAATTTCAAGCGAAGGCCTATTCGATTGATACCACGGGAATTTATACGGATAGCGACGTGAAGATCACTACGATTACTGATGGCTTCAGAAAGACGTGTATCCAAGATGTAGGAAGTTCGATTGCGGCTGCATCGAATTCGGCTGGCAAGTTTGGAGCGATGCCGCAAGATCAAATTGTGGTGTTGAAAGGCGATCTGGTAAATATTTGCCGCTAGATTATTTAATAAAAATAATTGGAAGCTCTACGCATGAATAAAGTAAAACAACAACTATCGACAGCTAGCCAACAACCTATCCTTCAACGATTCTTTTCGATTGCCTCGGCTGCTTCAGTCTTATTGTTGATTTCATGTAGTACGCCTATGGATGCGCGCAAAGATGCATCGTTCCAAGGCTATGCCAATGTGAATGGTCGTCCAACGGTGAGGCCTGTCCGATCAATGTCGAGCTTTTCTGATTCGCTTGATTGCATGGACAAAATGCTACGTGATGCAGAAGTACCGTCGACTTTGATTACCAGCAAAATCATTCCTGATTATTCGACCCGCGCGCCGGTGGCGACCAAGGACATGATCATTACTGCGTTGCTGCAAATGTCGCGCACCAGTAATACGTTTCGCTATGTGGACTATGAAGTCGAACTTATTCGCCAAGACACCGTACAAAATTTAACCAATATTCTTCTCAACAATAATCAAATTCAGTTACAGCGGCCATCGCTGTACATATCCGGAGCGATTGCCTTTTTAGATCAAAACGTTCTGATTAATCGTAATCAGGCTGGTATCTCAGGAAATAATTTTGATGCAGGTTACAGCCAAAATAGAAATGCATCGATCATTGGTTTGGAATTGCATCTCGGCGATTTTCGTACTCGGACATTAATCCCTGGATTAGATTCGGCGAATGAAGTCATTATGGGTACGGGCGGGCAAGGTTTAGATTTGGCGGGCCGAATTAGAGACTATGGTTTGCAATTTAATGTGGGCCGCGATTACGCTCAAGGTTCAGGTGCGGCAGTGAGAACATTGGTTGAATTGGCTGTTATTGAATTGGCCGGTAAGTGGGCAAGGGTGCCTTACTGGCAGTGTTTAACGCTCGAGCAAAATCACCCTAGCTTTCAAAGGCAACTGCGTGATTGGTATGACGAAGGTGATGCGGCGATTCATCGTAATTTGATACAAACTTCTTTAATGTCTAAAGGCTATTTAGATAAAAAATCGGGTGATGGTGATATCAGTGATATGAGTTTTCGTCGAGCCTTAGGTAAATTTCAAGCAGACCATGGCATGGTGGTGACGGGCGCAGTTGATTTCACTACCTATGAGCGCGTACTGCGGGACTATGTGTCATTGGATAGAAAAGGTAATTTGGTGAGTTATGGTTGGGCGCCGAGCAAAGCAAAAGCAAAATCTGTCAATATCGTTGCGCAGTCTTCAAGCTCGGGAAAATCATTCGGTGAAGTTGAAGAAAAACGCACCATTGATCTTCAAATAGAAAATATTTTAATGGGACGCAGTAAGTTCGAAGTAGGAGAACAAATTTTTCTGTCTGCGACTGTCTCTCGCTCGTCGTACTTATACTGCTACCTAAGTAATTCGTCGGGTTCAGTCATACGATTGCTACCGAACGCCATCTCTCCCAGGGCCGTGCTATCAGCAGGTCAGACGCTACGTATGCCGGATTGGATGAGTCCTAATCCAGGTTTTGCGATTGATGCTGCTGCCCCGGGTAAAGAGGGCTTGTTATGTATCGCTACCGATGAGGATGTTTACCCGATGCTGGGTGAAGATTTGCAGGTAGCTGGATTAACACCTATGCCAGGTGTGGCGGGCTTGCCAGATTTGTTGCAGCGATACACCAATAAATTAAATGATCAATTTAGTTATTCAGCGATTTATTGGGATGTGATTCCTAAGAAAACAACGAAGCCTGCTAAATGAAATGGCAGTTCATGCTGAATCATTCATTGCTCGCCATGCGTTTATTGAGTCAGAAAAGTATCGTTCGTGAATTTGGGACGGCGGTTATTTTTTTGACCGTCGTTGCAACGACTGCCGTAGCAAATACACCCCCATCGAATGAGCCTTATGCTTGTTCTGATGTGAATGCAAACAACCACTCTATCGAAAGAAACAAAGAGTGTTCAGCACTTGCTTTCAACGTTCCTCTGCTGGATGCGCCTGCACGTTCATCAGGACCTGAGGTTGCTGATGTTGATAGGGGAGTGATATCAACAGCACAAAAAATCGAGTTAGATCGATTGTCGGCGTTGGCAGCACAAGCTGAAAATGCTGCAAAAGCTTCGAAGCTATCCAAGCCCGAGCAAGCCAATGCCGCTTGGATTATGGGTTTACTGACTTTACACGGTCGTGGTTTACCGGCAGATGTGAGGCGCGCTAAGTCATGGTTTCAAATTGCGTGGCAGCAGGGTGAAAAATTGGCGAGTGCCGGTCTCGCGTGGTGCGAAATGATCGGTTGTGGCATGCCGCCGGATTTGGCTAAGGCACGCTATTGGCGAACGCAGCTTTCCAAAGTTAATCGTGGACGGGCCTTGTACTTCGAATGGTTGGCGCGAGCGCAATCGGCGCCGCTAGAGATACCGAATGAAATGGATGCAAAGTTCACTATCGACAAAATTCCCCATCACAAATTGCTGCTTGAAGGGGCTAATGCCGGCGACATCCATGCACACATAGAACTAGGTATTGAGAGTGCTGCAAAAAATCAGCTTGATGAGGCGTTGCAGCATTTTGTCTTTGCAGAGCAAAACTCAAGCATTGTTTCGAATAATGCTCGTCACATGAGGGCAAAAATCGATGAAGAAAAATCTAGTGCTAAACGGTCTCAACTTAGTTTAGATCGAAATGAGTTAGCAGAATCTAGCTGGTTGCAAGCACGCCGTTATCACCGAGGCGAGGGGATACCTATTAACTATGTCGAAGCGATTCGGCTGTACAGAAAAGCTGCTGATTTAGGTCATCTGCAAGCTAAAAAAATGCTGGATTTGATTTTTTCTCAGTCGACTGAAGCGGGCGCGGTCAATATTTTTTGGATGCAGAGACTGAGTCGTATAGATGTCTCTGGATTTGCGCCTCAATTACCTATCGTTGATGGGCCGGTTTTGTTCGCACGCGAAGAAACGGGTTTGACTGATTTTATTCCGCCACTTTGGATGACACATAGCGTCCCTCCCAAAACTAATCTGCTGCCTTGCCAGCCTCAAATAGCGCCCTGTTAAACAGCGTTTCTAGCCCTAAAACCGTCGCTGTGATCTGCATAAACCTTTTATGTTGTGGTGCAAAAAACTAAGGACGCAGTCACTCAATTATTTCCGTTCAGTTTGAATAAAAACTTACGAGTAATTTACATTTTCAGCAGGGTTTTTGTCGTGAAATTAGTTCGAAACTTACTTGGGAATTACACGGTTCGATTTTTAATATTCAACCTGTATTGTTCGGTGATTTATTTTGCAAATAGCTGAATTTTTTCAGTATGTATTTGTTGATTTTTTCATGATTAATTGTATTATCCCGCAAGCCTGATAGGTGTTTTTTGATAAATTGGTGGTTATTTATAAAAAAGCACTAGTGTAAAGGTTGTTAAGAGATGGCAGAGAGTCAGTTGAGGCTTTGTCATATTTATAATGTCGATTCGTTTTTAATAAACGAACTGGATGGAGACAAAATGAAACTATCAAACAAACTCATGACAGCTGCCGTCATGCTGGCTTCGGCTCAGCTGGCAAATGCAGCTGATGGTTGGGGTGTCTACGGTGGCGACACTGGCAATACGCGTTACAGCGAGGCCAAGCAAGTTACTACTGCTAACGTCAACAACCTGCAAGTTAAGTGGGCACTGCAACTCGGCACCAACCGCTCGCAAGAATCGACTCCGATTCTGGTTGGCGACATGCTGGTTGTTACATCGTCCTATGGCCCTAAAAATGTATTCGCAGCCAACGCTAAAACCGGTGAGCTGAAGTGGCGCTATTCGCCAGAGATGCCAAAGAACGTTGATCAATTCGCTTGCTGCGACGTTGACAATCGTGGCGTTGCTCACGCTAACGGCAAAATCTTCGTTGGCCGTCTGGATGCGAAACTAACAGCGCTGGACGCAAAAACTGGTAAAGAGCTGTGGACATCGACAGTGGTCGATTACACCCAAGGTTCTGCCATCACTTCCCCTCCAACGATTGCTAAGAACTTAGTCATCACTGGATATGCTGGTGGTGAGTACGGCGTTGTTGGCGGTTTGGTTGCCTACGATCAAAACACTGGTAAAGAAGTTTGGCGTACCAACACCGTGCCACAAGCCGGTGAAAAAAATGGCGACACATGGAAGGGCGACTCCGGTAAGCATGGCGGCGGTGCAGCCTGGTTTGTCGGTTCTTACGATCCTAAGCTGAACCTGGTGTACTACGGTACGTCTAACCCAGCTCCTTGGTCAGCTATTACTCGTGGTAACGACACCTCTGAAGTGGGTAAGTTCACTAACCTGTACACCGCTTCAGTGATTGCTATGAATGCTGATACGGGTAACATTCAGTGGCACTATCAGTTCACTCCGCATGATGCATGGGACTACGACGGTGTAAATGAACTGGTGTTTGCTGATCTGCCTATCGATGGCAAGACTACTCCAGTCATCATGCAAGCTAACCGTAATGGCTTTTTCTACGTTATCGATCGCGCTAATGGCAAATTGCTGTCAGCGAAGCAGTTTATCGATGGTGTGAACTGGGCTACCGGTATCGACCTGAAAACAGGTTCGCCGATCGAAGCTCCAGGCAACGTTAAGCGTCCTGGTTTGAAGCGTAAAGCATCGAATGTTTGCCCGAATCTGATTGGTGGCAAAAACTGGATGCCTATGAGCTACAACAAGCAGACTGGTCTTGTTTATATTCCAACGATCAACCTTTGCATGGACATGGAAGGTATTCAGGAAGATTACAAGCGCGGTCAGTTCTATCTCTCAGTGAACTTTGATCTCGGCAAGATGGGCCCTGGCGGTCACGGTGGTGGTCTGAAAGCTTGGGATCCAGTGAAGCAAAAAGAAGTCTGGTTCCAGAAAAACTCCCTGCCATTCAATGGCGGCACGATGACTACAGCATCGGGTCTGGTATTTGCTGGTGACATCCAAGGCGTGTTCCGTGCGTTTGATGCAAAAACTGGCAAGATCCTCTGGCAGTTCAATACCGGTTCCGGTATCACTGCAGCTCCAATGACTTACGTTATTGATGGCAAACAGTACGTGGCTGTGGTTTCAGGCCGTACTCAGTCGATCCCAGCTTTCTTCGGTGAAGTTGGCGAGAAGATGGTTAATGCCAGCCCAGAGGGTGGCACCATGTTTGTATTTGCACTTAACTAATCTGGAGTTGATGTAATGCCCGAGTTGCTTGTTACGCCTTGCAGATCTGCGTTGAAGACTGCGTTGATTGTTGCCGGTATGTTGTCAATGTCACTGGCCTGTGCTGACCCCTTAAAGGTTTGTTCAGACCCTGACAATATGCCGTTCAGTAAGTCTGAGGGATCCGATAAGGGTCTGTATATCGAACTCGCTGAAATGGTGGGCAAGCGCTTGGGTACCTCCGTTGAATACGTGTGGTGGTTGACACACAACCAGCGTCGCGCTGTCCGTAATACGATGGACAGCTGCGATGCTTACTTTGCATTACCTGCTAGCGCTGACTATAAAGTCAGAGGTGCAGAAAAAACTCACTCATTCCTTGATGTAGGTTACGCGATTGTGGGACCTGCTTCATTCAAATTGAGCGCATTGGAAGATCTAAAGGGCAAGCGCGTAGGCGTGTTGCACGGATCGCCTCCGCATGTGCTCTTGTCGTCGGAAACCGGCTACGAGTCACGCAATTACCGTTCACAAGAAGATATATTTGCCGCACTAACTGCAGGCGAGATTGATCTTGCTATTTTGTGGGGTCCAAGTGCGGGTTACGAGAACCAGATTTCCCAAAATAACCGCTGGAAAATAACGCCGGTATCGGGTTATGGCCTGAATGGTCAAGTCGCTGTTGCAATATCCAAAAGCAAACCCGAGTTAAAAGAAAAAATTAATCAGGCGCTGACTGAGTTGGAGCCCGAGATCAAAAAACTTCAGCAGAAATACGGTTTTCCACAAGCGGCACCCGTTGTGCTGGATGCGAAAGCTTCATGGTTGAACACTACGCAGCAAGTGGCAGGCGGTAAGGCGCCAGCAGGTGTTGTTAAATTTGCGGATAAGCCAGCGCAACCAAGACTTTCACACGCTCGCGCTGATGTTGCGGATCTTCGTCCCTACCTGCGTAAAGTTGCAGACAGCAACATCGAAGATACTAAGGCAATGTTTAATAGTCGCTGTTCACACTGCCATGGCCAAAATGGTGCTAGCCCGCAGCAAGAACGGGATTTGCGTAAGCTGAAAATTCGCTATGCCGATAAATGGCAAGAGGTGGCCCACACTACGATTACCAATGGTCGTCCTGATTTGGGAATGCCAATTTGGGGTGGAACGATACCGGATGAAGATATCAAACGCATCATTGGGTTCCTAGAAACCATACAAAAGTAATCGAATTAACTGGATAAACAAAAACCCGCAAGGTCTTAAGACCTTGCGGGTTTTTTACTTCTCCCAGCTTTACACGTTTAGAAGCTTGAATCAGAAGCTTGGAAATTTTTGGTAATTAATAGCAACGATCACGCGCTTATCGAAATTCTCAGGAACATGGTGTTCCAAAATCCCCGGAAAAATCACCAGTGTTCCAGGCACCGGTTTGACCATGATGGAATTGGCAAAGACGATAGGTGCGCAGTTTTCATTCGCTTCAAGATACACCACGGCCACCAGATCAGATGGGAAGTGATGATGTAACAGCGTCTGATCAGAATGTTCATAGATCACCCCCCAGCAATCCGTCGCTTTTAAATCCATGTTGAGTGCAGGCAGATCGGCGCGTAAAAATTCGCGTGAAACGCGCTTAGAAATAGCCCCCACGGTATCGATCAGTGGATTAAATTTTGGGCTGATTAGATGACTTTTCCATGGACTCATGTAAACCGCTTGCACATTCGATGGTGTGCTGTCGGGATGGACAGCGCGCACATCATCAATCGCTTCTCTGGCAAGGCGTAATTCTTCTGGGAAGTGATTCAAACTGCACCAAAAGACAGGCAGCTTGGCTGGAATATCCAGGTGATGGAGTTCTACCGCTGGGATGGGGTCGGCAATCGTATTCATAATTAATTCTCACGCGAGATTGTAAAAAGGACGAGTGATGCGGTCGCTCAAATGGCAGCACCGATCAACGCATGGCGTACTTTTATCATTTGCCTTGCGGAAAAAGATTGACCTGAGTCAATTCTGACCGACTCGCTGACAGAAAGTGAAGGTCTTTACACGGGGGCAATATTTCAGGTTTGACTGAGCAGGTCGATGAAGCCCACCACCGCGCCGCAGGAGAGGGTGGCTAGTGTTCCGGAGAGTAGGGTCTTGGGTGCTAGTTCGAGGATGTCTTGCCTGCGGCTGGGGATCATGGTGGTCAATCCACCGATCATGATGCCGAGGCTGCCGATATTGGCAAAACCGCATAAGGCGTAGGTCATGATTAGGCGGCTGCGTGGGGACAGACTTTCAGCAGGCAGTCTGGATAAATCGATATAGGCGACTAATTCATTCAAAATCGTTTTGGTGCCCAGCAGCGCGCCGGCGGTGCCAGCCTCAGCCCAGGGAATGCCCGCTAACCACGCAATCGGCATCAACAACAGTCCTAATATGCGTTGTAATGACCAGGCAGCCCCTTCATGCGGTATCCAGGCTAATAATTGATTAATGATGGCCAGCAGGGCGACGGCGACAATCAGGCAGGCAATAATGTTTAAGAGCAGCTGCAGGCCCTCCGCGGTGCCTCGGTAGACTGCCGACATGGCGCTGTAGTCTGATTCAATATCGATCTGCTCACTGCCCGTAGCGTGGCCTTGATGAGGAATCATCAAGCTGGCGATCATAATGGCCGCAGGTGCGCTGATGAACGAGGCGGCTAGTATGTGCCCCAGTGCATTCGGCACCAGAGGCCCGAGGATGGCGGCATACAGCCCCATCACGCTGCCCGCCACGCCCGCCATACCTGCGGTGAGAAGCACGAACATTTCGCCGCGCGAGACTTTTTCAAGGTAGGGTTTGACCACCAGCGGTGCTTCGACCATGCCCAGAAAAACATTCGCAGCGGTTGACAAGCTAACTGCACCACCAACGCCCATCACGCGTTCAAGCAGCGTACTCATGTGCGACACCAGCCAAGGCAGCACGCGCCAGTAAAACAGCAAGGCGGATAGAGCGCTCATTACCAGCACGATGGGTAAGGCTTGAAACGCAAGTATGAATGTCGAGCTGCCAGCATTCACTGCAAAGGGTGGTGCTGCACCACCCAGATAGCCGAATACGAGTGACGTACCTTCACGGGTGGCTTGCTCAATCGACAGCATGACTTGATTGAACGAAGCAAATACCGTTTGTGCGGCGGGAAGTTTAAGAATGAGTAACGCTAACACCCACTGCAGTAGCGCACCACAAATCACGGTGCGCCACTGTATATGAGATTTGTCTTTGCAAATCAGCCAGGCGATGCCGAGTAATCCTATATACCCGACGATAGCTTGGAAGATTAGATTCATTGCTCACCAGCTCTCATAGTATTCAGCTAGTCCTTATCAGGGACGACGGTAATTTCTATGGTCTTGCGATATTTTTCGCCAAAAGATCGATGAGCTCCATCACCCAATTGAAGCGTCAATTTGAATTTACCCGGGGGTAGAAACACCACGGTTTCGGACTGACCTTTGTCGTAGTGTTTGTATTGGTCGTTTCTTGGTATGGTGTGATTCTCGGGTACATCATTGGCATTAATGAATAAATGAAAATGCCCAGTGCCGGGTGTTTCAGTATTGGACTTGGCTAGTGTTTTCCCATCGACTGAAAATTTAGCAGTGAATGTCGAGGTCACAGTGTCACCATCTTTGGGTTGAATGAAATCGACACCTTCGGCAAAAGAGAGGCCGCTCAACATCACAGCAAGTACACCGACTAATAATCTTATTGTTTTCATCATGTCCCCTTTTAGTGTGAAAAACACAAGTTGGAATCCCTATTCTAAATGAACTGAATCGCAGCGCAGACATTCATCACCCAGCCCAGTTTCGCTGTCAATAGATTAATTCGCTATCCATTTTTTCCAGCCTGCTTCAGCCAAGGCTTCATAGTCACTTCGGACATTCGCCGGTATAAGTTTAGGAATGATGGGGACATACGTATAGTTGTCACCTTGGGTCTTATATCCCTCAGCCCACGCACCACACAAAACCACTTCTTCTTTAAGCGCTGCTGGTCGGCTGTTGTAGGTTGCTTTAAATTCTTGTAGCACTAATTTTCGACGTTCAATTCCATCATCACGACTAGCATTCCCAGTGCGTTCTTTTTTTTCTGTGACATACAGATTTTCGAACACGCTAACAAAGTGCTGAAAGACAGCAGCAGAGGCTGTATTGTCTTTATGCGTATCACTCAACATAAAAAAAATCGCAGAACAGCGTCCGGCTTGCATTTCAACGCGTGATTCTTGAGCGATGACCTGATGACAAAAGCAGGGCAAAATAATTAGAGAGGACAGCGAAAGGAACTTGGTCATAGGGTTCATAACAAAAAATCTCCACATGCAGTATGGAACCTAAGGTAACTATGCGGCAGCGGTCAAAAAAGTAGCCCAAGAATAGTATATTTATGACAATTGATTACAACAGACCTAATTTGCTTTTGCGATAAATTGTTGGTCTTGGCAAACTAAGCGTAATTCTGAATTTCCTCAACAACCTATTTTAGACATGACTATGCCTAGCTGGCAGGCCCGATTAGCAAGTTTCATTATTCGTCGACGCATCAAGCCACGTTTGCGCGATATGTCTAATGTTTACTACTTACGAAAAGTATTCGAGCAACCGTTGCCAGTACCCCCGGGAGGTCAGTTTACGTCAGTCTCGGTGGCAGGTGTCAGCGGCGAGTGGGTAACTGCCGAAAGTAAAAATACTCCTCTCGGTGTTCTGCTGTATTTGCATGGCGGTGGTTTTATTGGTTGCTCACCTTTCACGCACCGAGCGATTACCGTCGCGTTGGCATTAAAAGGCTGGCGTGTGTTTGTTCCTGATTATCGTCTCGCTCCTGAGCATCCCTTTCCGGCAGCGGTTGAAGATGCGGTTGCTGTGTGGCGTGAACTGTCTCAAACCATCCTAGATCAACGATTGGTTGTTGCTGGTGATAGTGCAGGCGGCAATTTGTCCTTGGCCTTAATGCTGCATGAAAAATTGGCGGGGCGTCGTTTGCCTGATGCGGCAGCGCTGTTTTCTCCAGCGACGGACATGACCGGACAAAGTCCTTCGCTGCAAACCAATACCGATCGTGATGCCATGTTTAATGGCACGGAGTTGGAAAAAATAACACAAGCGTATTTGCAGGGACATGATCCTAACGATGTATTGGCTTCTCCGTTAATGGGTGATCTGGCAGGTCTGCCACCGCTACTCGTGCATGTGGGTGCAGACGAAATTTTACGAGACGATAGCTTGCGCTTAGCAGAAAAAGCGATTGCGCAGGGTGTGCATGTCAGAGCGCAGGTTTGGCCAGGAGTGTCGCATGTTTGGCAATTACTGTGGCAGCTACCCGAAGCAAAACAATCTGTACAGCAAGCATCTGATTATTTGCGTGATGCTCGTGTGCTATCAGATCAACAGCCGGAAGATATCGATGTGGTGATTGTTGGTGCAGGTTTGTCAGGCATAGGTGCGGCGTCTATGTTGCAACAACAGTGTCCGCAACAATCCTTAGCGATCTTAGAGAGTCGTAGCGTGATGGGTGGGACATGGGATTTATTTCGTTATCCTGGTATACGCTCTGATTCGGATATGCACACCATGGGTTATCGATTTCGACCCTGGAGCGATACTGCAGCGATTGCAGAAGGTTCGGCCATACTGAATTATGTGAACGATACAGCGAATGAGCGCGGCTTAAATTATCTGATTCGTTATCAGCATCGAGTGATCGAAGCTAACTGGTCAACGCCGGATGCGCGTTGGATAGTGACACTCGACATCGGTGAAAAATGCGAGCGCAAAATCATACGCTGCAAATTTCTCCACATGTGCTGCGGCTACTATCGTTACGACAGAGCGTATCGCCCTGAGTTCAATGATGAATCAGCATTTAAAGGCACGATAGTTCATCCCCAGTTTTGGCCCGCTGATTTGGATGTCACTAACAAACACATTGTCGTGATAGGCAGTGGTGCCACAGCTGTTACGTTAGTGCCTGAACTCGCACGTACTGCTGCGCATGTCACTATGCTGCAGCGCTCACCTACCTATGTGATTTCATTGCCATCTCACGACCAAGTAGGGCGATGGTTGAAGTCATGGTTACCCTCTATGTGGGCTTATCGATTAGTGCGATTTAAAAATATCGCAACGAATATGTTGTTCTTTAAATTATCTAAGCGCTGGCCAGAGGCCATCAAAGCGCATTTAGTGGGATTGGCGGCGCGACAGCTAGGCTCAGAAAAATTGGCTACACATTTTTCGCCCAGCTACCGGCCGTGGGATCAACGACTGTGCGTTATACCAGACGGTGATTTATTCAAGGCCGTACGTAGCGGAAGCGCATCGGTTGTTACCGATCATATCGATTGTTTTGTGTCGAATGGTGTGCGCCTTAAATCAGGTCAGGAGTTGAACGCTGACATCATAGTGACTGCGACTGGACTAGAGCTTAGTTTGATGGGTGGTATTACGATTCAGGTTGATGGTAAAACGATTGATGCATCAGAAACTATGGCTTATAAAGGCATGATGTTTAGTGATGTGCCGAATCTTATTTATACCTTTGGTTATACCAATGCGTCGTGGACGCTGAAGGCGGACTTGACGGCTGAATATCTCTGTCGATTAGTTCAGTATATGGAAAAACATACGCTGGATAGTGCGATTCCTCAACCTGACTCGGCGGTTAAGCCTCGCCCTTTTTTAGATTTCACCTCTGGTTACGTTCAGCGTGCAGCTCAGCAATTACCCAAACAAGGAGATAAAAAACCGTGGCGGCTGTATCAGAACTATCTACTAGATTTATTAACGATACGTTATTCACGCATTGATGACGGTGTCTTGCGGCTGAGTCGTGCCAACCACGCTCACAACACGCTGAAACGTTCGTGATAATCTGCACCTTAATCCGGTAGTATTTAGTAAAAATAATCTTGCATCGCCAACAACAACAACTAAGAGGCTCACACCATGGCATTTTTTTCCGGTTTTAAAAAACATCTTATTCGCACCCGTGGCGCCACCATTAATGCTGTCAGTGCAGGCAGCGGTGAGCCGGTGTTACTTTTGCATGGCTATCCGCAAACCATGGCGTGCTGGCATGAGATCGCCCCTGAATTGGCAAAAAAATACAGTGTGGTGTGTGCTGATTTACGTGGCTATGGCGGCTCGTCCAAACCCAAGGGATTGCCTGACCATAGCAATTACTCCAAACGCGCGATGGCACTCGATATGGTGGAGTTGATGAGCGCACTGGGTCATGAAAAATTTCATTTGATAGGACATGACCGCGGTGGTCGTGTGGCGCATCGATTGGCGCGAGATCATGGCAAGCGTGTACAGACACTGACGGTACTGGATATTTCTCCTACGCTGAAAATGTTTGAAAGTACGAATCTTGCCTTTGCCACGGCCTACTATCACTGGTTTCAAATGCTACAGCCCGCACCTTTGCCTGAGAAAATGTTGCAAGGTATCGTACCCTTTAATATCTTGGGTCGTGTGGGTCGTTCTGAATTAGATTTATCTGCGTTTAATAAAGCAGCGATTCGTGAATATGTGAAGGCGTTTAAAGATCCTAAAGCCATTCATGCCAGCTGCGAAGATTATCGCGCAGCCGGTACGATTGATCTGGTGCACGATCGTCGCGATCTGCATAAAAAAATACGTATGCCTATGATGGCACTGTGGGGAAAGCGCGGTGTAATTCATAAGCTATTTAATTGCTTAGAAGATTGGCGCGAAGTGGCTGAGAATGTGAGTGGCCGCGCCATCGATTGCGGACATTTCATTCCTGAAGAAGCGCCTGCGAAAACTTTAGCTGAAATTCGACGTTTCCTCCGCAGCCACCCGATGTAATGCACTCGGCAACTAAGAAAAATACCTTTGAATAATTTGCACGCAGAGTGATTATGAATACAAATCAAGTTTACCAATTTTTGTGGCGTGTCACTCTGGCGGGGGTGATGTTTAGTGCTTTTGCAATCACGCCAGCGCAATCTGCAACGACACCGATCGTCATTAAATTTAGTCATGTGGCTGCGATAGGCACGCCAAAAAGTCGTGCTGTAGAGCGTTTTAAGCAATTAGTTGAGACAAGTACCGAGGGAGCAGTGCGGGTCGATGTTTACCCTAATAGCACGCTCTACAAAGATAAAGAAGAACTCGAAGCTTTGCAGATGGGCGCAGTACAGATGCTGGCGCCGACCTTGTCAAAATTTGGTTCTCTGGGTATCAAGGAATTTGAGCTGTTTGATTTGCCGTTTCTTTTTGCTGATCATGCCGCTGTAGATCATGTACTTGAAGGTCCCATTGGCAAACAATTATTTTCTGGTCTGGAAATTAAAGGCATTAAAGGACTTGCTTACTGGGACAATGGCTTCAAAATGATGTCAGCGAATAAGCCTATCCATGTGCCGACTGATATGCGCGGTTTAAAAATTCGTATTCAAGGCTCAAAAGTGATCGATGAGCAGATGCGGACCTTGGGAGCCAACCCGCAAGTGATGTCATTTTCTGAAATGACTCAGGCCTTGCAATCGGGGGTAGTGGATGGGGCTGAAAATCCACCTCTAAATTTTTACTCGCAAAAGGTCTACGAGGTTCAAAAGCATCTCACGTTAACCAATCACGGTTACATGGGTTTTGCTGTGATCGTGAATAAAAAATTCTGGGAAGGGCTGCCGCCTGATGTTCGCAAAAAACTCGATGCGGCTTTGGTGGATGCGACGCGGTTTAATAATTCAAACTCTCAACGCGAGAGTGCCGATGCCATGGAGGCGATTCGCAAGACGGGCATGACGACGATCTATAAGCCCACTAGCCAGGAGATGGATCAGTGGCGACAGGTGCTACTACCCGTGCATAAGAAAATGGAAGACCGCATCGGCAAGGGCTTGCTGGATGCGGTCTATAAAGATCTGGGGCAGAAGCGTTAAGGCTTCTGCGCTGCTGTCAAATTGAAAACAAGCTCAATTTGACGAATGATCTGAGCCTTGGGGTGGAGTGTGATCAGCGGAATGATCCGATGAATGATCGGCCTTAGCTTGCTCGATCTCTTTGATTTTGGCTTCCAGCACATTTTGATCCGTTGTAAAGGACTGAATTAGGTTCTGGTAGGCCGCTCGGGTTTCCATTTCAGCGGCGACTGACTCACCAACTGGCGTGGGTTTCTGTTCACGTTTCGCTTTTTTTGACATAAGCAACCTCAATTATCATTGAAATAATTATCGGGAATCTGTTTAGAACTGCAACCTAAACCTTACCATGATGCTAGCTGCAGGCCTGAGATGATCACCATGCACCTTAATACTAAAATTTTCGGTGTTGGTTGGCGACCGGATGGGATGATATCAGGCTTCAGTACAATCTACGTTTTGATTGGCTAGCAGCTTTATGCTCGAGCTAATCAGTTTGTTTTTCCATCGTTTTTTATTACATACACTATGTCAACTGATTCACTGTCCGAGTTTAAGCAGCAGCAGCGCGAAATGTGGTCATCCTTTGCGCCCTCGGCGATTTTCACTACTCCTGTTGCAGCGAATCTGGTTGCCTTTGCCGGTATACGCGCGGGTCAACGCGTGTTGGATGTTGGGACGGGGACGGGTGTTGCAGCCATTACGGCGGCACGCTCAGGTGCCGATGTCAGTGCGCTTGATTTGACGCCAGAATTACTTGAGCAAGCCAAGCAAGATGCGGCTATCGCCGATCAAGTGGGTATTCAATGGATAGAGGGTGATGCAGAAAGCCTCCCTTATCTAGACAATAGCTTTGATATTGTTATCAGTCAGTTCGGTCATATGTTTGCTCCTCGTGCTGATCTGGTTGTGCGTGAAGTGCATCGCGTACTCAAGCCGGGCGGTCTATTCGCATTTGCCAGTTGGCCTCCTGAACATTTGATGGGGCGGGTATTTGCCTTGGTTGACACCTATGTAGCCACTCCCAATTCGCCCGATTCTGCACCTCAGCTTTGGGGTGATACTCATGTGATTAACCAACGCTTAGCGAATTTTTTTGAGGCGCCATTTTTTGAGCGTGGCGTGATGCTCACCCCGGCGCTCAGTAAGTCGCATCGCCGTTTAGCGTTTGAGCGTTCTTTTGGCCCTATGCGTCAGGCACTGCAAGACTTGGCTGGAACGCCGGAAAAAATTCAGACACTGCGGAAGCTGATGGATGAACTGATAGAGCCTTACTGCTTGAATAATCAATGTCATCAAAGCTATCTGATGTCTCGAAGTCGCGTCATCAAATAAAAGTGAAATTTACTAAAAAGAGTCAGAGGTGAAGTATGCTGAATGAACCTATGCATAAGCCAGAGCATCTCGAGAATAAGGGAGACGATGATTCATTGACTACATCATCACAGCCATCGAATCAAATTGAAAATCCTGAAAAAGTATTACTCGAGCGCTTCCGCGAATCGCGTCAGAGTATCCTGATTCAGGTTTATTTTTATGGTGGAATTACGGTATTCGCCTTGTGTGCCGCGATTTTCTTGATGATGTATCTCGCTTGAGTTGCAAGCGAGACAGGCATACGTCATGGTCTGGTCAAACTTATTTAGGCGCGTATTCTGGACACACACTATCTAGTACAGCCTCGTTGATTTTTCCTGTTCCGATTTTTACCCAATCGCCGACTGTTTTAAATTCTCGCACTAGCGCGCCCTTACCATCGATTTCTGCATAGCTGGTCATAGAGTGAGTTCGCATACGCTCAGCTTTACAATCATATTCATCAACGGCAATAACTGACGCCACACCATCATTGGTTTTATGCCGCATATTCAGTAGCACCTTTACCGTCATGCGATCGCGTTTGGTAGCGATCGATTCAGAATCGACAAACACCACAAACGGATCAGGCGCATTGCTGTTGGGCTCAACCAGTAACCATTCAGCATGTGTATCTGCTACTGGTAGAAGACAAAAGAGGATGATCGCAAACCACAGCGATGTAAATTCTCTGGACTGTATAACGAATAGTAGGGGGCGTGACGATTCCATGGCATCACCTCGAATTTTATAACGAAAGGGTACGCGTTTTTTTCTTTCAATTGGTGCAATACGCTGGCGTTATTTGTTGCAGTTAGCGTGGTCAGAGCAGGTTTAGTCGGTACATTCGACCTGGCTGATGCACATCCAGAATCCGCATTCAGTGACTACATGCTTGGCTTGCTTATTTCGCGCTGCGCAGTAGCTTTTGACTTGCTCCCATCCAGCGCCAGAAAAATTAAAGGTGCTGTAGGAGTAAGACAACGTGTTCGGATTCGAGCTCGCCTTTAAACTTGTGCAAGCCGTCATGGTCGCCAACATAGCTATACCCAATAAGCCAACCAGCATTCGCTGTTGAGTGAGCATCTTTCGACTGATCATAGTTCGTCTGGCGGGCAAAGGCTTGCTAGTGAAGGGCTAGTTTGCACTGTATACAAAAAAGCCCGAGGGTAAGGACGCCTACATCAGAGAAGCATAGGTCCCATAGCGCTGATTGTGTCTTTGCGCGATCACATCCAAGACTATTTCACTCAGCGATAAGTTGTCAGGGCTATCGCTCATGCACTGTTCTACGGCATTTCTAAAGTCTTGCATGAATTGAAATTTATCTTTTGTTTTTAGATACATTTCGTAGATTGAATATTCAGACGGCTCATCCAGTCCATGAAAATTTAAGCCTTCGGCGTAAATGGTCTGAAGTATCAGCTCGATCAATTCGAGTTTGGATTCATCCATGAAGCGGAAATGCACCAAACCTTCAATCAGTAATTTCAGGCGATTAAAGTCGTGCTCCGTTTCAGTCCAGTGTTGGGTGCTTTTGCCCATAGTTCTCCTCCGTTTGAGGAGTTAATTAATAGTTAAGTGTTTTTCGACAAAACAGCGCTTGTAATACAGACCATAGTCGAGTTCTGTTGGAAAAGACAGTAATTCATACTTTGGGACTAAAAAATGACTTGTGAGTCCCATCAAGGAATATGTTGGACTGCACAAAAATATCTTGACTTGTGTTTACACGCCTCTAAAATGACCGCTGTTGCGTCGCACCATGTTTTGCAACATAGTCGCACCATCCACTATCTAATATCAAATAAGTAAGCAAGGAGAATTGCCGTGAATCCTGCAGTCAATCAGCTTTCCCAAGCAACCAAGACATCCATGGAAGTTCAACTTCACGCTATGACAGAGCTGGCTGAAAAAGCCCTTCAAGGCGTCTCTGAGCTTGTCGAACTCAACATGGCTACAGCCAAAGCTTCGTTCGAAGAGACATCAGCTGTTGTTCAGCAGATGCTCAGTGCAGCCGATGCACAAGAAGCGTTTCATCTAGTGCAAGCGCAAGCCCAGCCTAGCGCTGAGAAAGCTGCATCGTACGGCCGTCACTTGGCTACGATCGCTAGCCGCACTCAAGGTGAAATCACAAAGACGACACAAGAGCGTGTTTCAGATACGACTCGTCATGTGAATGGTCTGATTGAAGAGTTGACCAAAACAGCACCTGCTGGCACAGAGCCGTTTGTAAGTGCCTGGAAAGCAGGTTTCGCAAGCTACAACTCAGCGTATGAGCAGTTTGTAAAAGTCAGCCAGAGTACTTTTGATAATTTCCAAGAGCAGATGCACACAGCTGGCAATCAGTTTGCAAGCGGCGCAACGAAGGCTACCAAGTCGAAGAAATCTGCTGCCTGATACTCTCAGCGCAAGCTAAAAAGAGCTGCTTCGGCAGCTCTTTTTTTATGCTTTTTTTTGTGGCAATGCTCTAGTTCAATTATGTTTTGAAAATTAAAACAAACGCATAATCGACAAAGATTTTGAATTAAACGCCCATAGATATCAGTTGCAGTTATCAAATTATCCCGGCAACATCCATTATATTTGTCGCATTTGTTAAGGGAAAACCATGTCTGCGCATGACAAGCCACTACATCAAAAATCTCAGATCTTGCTCACCGAGCGTGTTTCTATTTATGAGCCTGAACAAGCCGATAGAATTTTCCCGCGTATTCCAGAATTCAGTTCGTATGCCGAGCATAGGGCGTATCTGAAGCAGCGCTTAGTCGCCGCTTGTCGTGCGTTTGCCTTGCAAAATCTTGATTATGGTTTTGCGGGGCATCTGACCGTGCGTGATCCTGAGCATCCCCATTTGTATTGGACGAATCCTATGTGCGTGCATTTCTCGCGCGTTAAAGTCTCCAATCTGATATTGGCCGATCACGAAGGTAACGTGGTTGAAGGTAACTATGCGATTAATCGTGCGGGCTATGTACTGCATGCAGCAGTGCATGAAGCGCATCCTGATATCGTCGCTATGTGTCACGCTCACACTGAATATGGCACGGCGTTCGCATCGTTGGGTCGCCCGTTAGACCCTATCAGTCAAGATGCCTGCGCTTTTTATGAAGACCATGTCGTGATTCGTGAAGAAGCTGGACAGGTTGCAGTAGAAACCAGTGCAGGGAATAGCATCGCACCCTTGTTTGCGGGTGTCAGAGCGGCCATTCATCAAAATCATGGCTTGCTTACCGTGAGTCGTCACAGCATAGAAGCGGCAGCATTTTGGTTTATCGCGCTCGAGCGTTGTTGCAAGCAGCAGCTAGTGATAGAAGCAGGGGGTCATAAGCCAGTACATGTGCCACATGACCGTGCACTGTACAGCCGTGAACATGTCGGTAGTGAATACATCGGTTGGTTGCATTTCCAACCGATCTGGGATCAGCTGGTGGCAACGCAGTCGGACATGCTCACTTGATAGGTTTTATTTTTATGATCGATTCACTTAACTCGTTCAGCGTTTAACAATTTCATTAGTTCGCCGGATTCGGCTAAGGCTTTCAAATCCTGAAAACCGCCGATCAGCATGCCATCGACAAAGATGATGGGAAAGGTCGGCCAACCAGTCCACATTTTTAGCGCATTGCGGCGGCGCCACTGCGAGAGATAGTTGCCGTATTCAAGATAGCGGTAACTCACGCTCAGTTTATCTAACAGCTTGCGTGCACCCGAGACCATGGGGTTGGTCGCCATACCTATAATCACCACGCGATTTTCTGCAACACTGGCTTGAACCTCTTCGACGATACCTCTATGGCTAGCAGCAATGGCACTGCGGGCAGCAGGATCTATCCAAAATTCATCTAAGACGTGGCGCGGCATGAGGCTTCCTTTGTGTTGACTAGTGAGATGGTCAATTTGTTGCGTTGCGAAAACTATTTATACTATTTCCCAAGATTTGAGCTTACCAGCAGGCAGATAGTGCCTTATTCATCAGAATACGCTATAACTTGTAAAAACTATAACTGAAATTTTTTTTGAATTAAGAGCGATTTTTCATTGAGAGGTCATAGAACCTGGGTAAATTTCTTTAGCATAAGTAGATAGGCAAAAAGCTAGAGCGGCAACTCAGCCCTTATTGCTTCAGATTTTAGGATATAGACAGATGGCATCGTTCAAGTTGGCGCAGCTCTCAGACACACACGTCGTTAGAAAACATTCGGTGTTGAGTAATGGTATTGATAGTAACCAAGCGTTGCGAGCAGCAGTTTATCAACTGATCAAAGCCGATGATATCGATGCGGTGCTGTTATCTGGCGATCTGGTTGAGCGCGGTGAAATTTATGAATACTTCGAGCTGAGAAACATACTGGACCCGCTCATGGGTTTGAAGCCGGTGTATCTGATGCTGGGTAACCATGATGTGCGGGATAATTTTCTTGGTTTGTTCAGAGATTATCCTTTCATCAATCAAGCCAATAATTCATGGGGCGTTCAGTATTCAGTGACATTGAACGACGCTCACGCATTGGTTGTATTGGATACGCTCAAAGAAGGCCGCGATGCAGGCTATCTGAGTGCTGACAAGTTGATCTGGCTTGATCGTACCTTGGAGCGGCACCGTGGCAAGAGTGTGATACTGGCGATGCACCACCCGATGATTGATGTCGGTAATTCCATGATGAATCAAATGAATTTGGTGAATCAGTCCGACTTATCAGCCGTTCTGCAAAAACATAAAAATATTACGCGCATACTCTGCGGTCACATTCATCGCGATTTAACAGGATCGTTCGGTACAATTCCAGTTCAGGTGTGCCCAAGTACAGCCTTTTCTTATCCAGCGAATCTAAATGAGAGCAATGTCGATCAATTGTGTCGTGATGATCCGGGTTATCTGGTTCACGAGATCACCGACGGTGTGATGACTAGTAAGCGCCATAACCTCGACTTGCACGCTAGTCTGGCGACGACATAAGGTAGGTTGAAACTGTCAGGGTAAAAAAATGCCACGAGTCGTTAGATATCGTGGCATTCAAAGGAAGCGATACAGCGGAAACGTATCAATCCGAGGAGATAGACAAAAAACTCAGCGATTACCTGCAATCTGAAAGGTGGTGAATCAATTCATTCCAACGCCACCTTTCTTCCACTGCTTGTAATCTATGACTTGATTATCTGTCAGTGAGCGCGTAGTTGCCATACGTTGATTGACGTAGCCCTTGCATAACAGTACGTATGAGATGGTGCATACTCAATAAGGCCCGCAGTCCTGAGTAGCCTGGTTTATGGACTTATTGATCCAGCAAACCTTGGGTGCGTATAAAGTCAATCACCGTGTCCACGCCATCGCCCTTGCGTAAGTTGGTAAATACAAAGGGTCTATCCCCCCGCATTTTTTTAGCATCGCTGGCCATGATGTCCAGATTGGCGCCGACGTGGGGTGCAAGATCGGTCTTGTTAATAATCAGCAGATCTGATCGTGTGATGCCAGGGCCACCTTTGCGGGGAATTTTTTCTCCACCCGCGACATCAATCACATAAATCGTCAGGTCAGACAGCTCTGGGCTAAAAGTAGCGGCTAAATTATCACCACCTGATTCCACCAGTATTAGATCTAAATCGGGGAACTCTGCACTCATACGAGCAATCGCTTCTAGATTAATCGAAGCATCTTCACGTATGGCCGTGTGTGGACAGCCACCGGTCTCTACACCCATTAACCTATTCGCTGGAAGGGCATCGGCGCGCAATAAAATTTCCATATCTTCACGGGTGTAGATATCGTTAGTGATGACAGCCATGTCGTAGTCATCGCGCATTTTTTTGCAGAGCATCTCGCAGAGTGCGGTTTTGCCAGAGCCTACCGGGCCACCAATACCGACGCGCAGTGGATTAGGTGTAGTCATGTTGATGTCTTTCTATGTAAAAAATCAGGAGCGATAGAGGCGGCTGTACTGCACTTCATGCTGCATCGATAGCAGCGACAGACCGGGTGACCAATTCGAGAGTTCATCATCCTTCAAACGACGTGCTGTGAGGGCAGCTGCTGCTATCGCGGGCTCAAGCGATAGCAACAGTCTCTGACCACTGACTTGACCGAGCGGTACTGATTTGACGCAGGCGATCACTTGATTTTCAGCCCAGGAAAATAACAGGCCTATTAGCGCTTCATCCGATGGAATCTTGAGTGCAGCACACGCTGCAGCAAAAGCCGTGGGGAAGGCGACTTCGGGTAGTGAGCTAATAACCTGAGTAATATCTTTTCGCTCAGGCGTAAGTTCTTGCAGCAGTTTGGAAAGTGAATAACCCATCTGCACTGTCTCAGCACGAAATTCTGCCGTATCACGCGAAGCTAAAAAATAAGCATTCAATTTATGGATGAGTGCTTCATCCTGGGTAGAAAAAGCCTGCATCAAACGCCAGCACATCGGTGCTTCAAAGCGTGCCACGACATCTTCCAGCATATCGACTATCCAATGCCGTGCACTGGCTTCGTCATGCACTAAGCCTTGCACCATCGCTGCTTCCAGCCCTTGCGAATAGCTGTACGCACCTACTGGAAGTGAAGGGCTGCAAATTTGTAGTAGTCGCACTAGAGCTGCTGTATTCATACTCATGCCGGATCACCCGGGCGATGAATTTTTTGACGCAGTGGTATAGGCGCAAGTAAATGGGAGTGGCCATCATCATGATGATGACCACCACCGTAAGCGCCAGCTTCCGGTTCGAACGGCGCTTGTTCTTCGATAACCTTGGCACCTAATCCTGCCAGCATGTCCTTCAGCACAGGATCACGTCGAATACGAAGAAATCCATCCCCCACTTGTGCTTGCGTGTGGCGATTACCCAAATGAAAAGCGCAACGCAGTAAGGCTTGTGGCGATGCGCATTCCACTTTATAGGTTGCCTCTGCAGCAGCCACAACACGAATCACACGACCATCATCACCTTTAATGAGATCGTCATGCCGTAACACCGTTCCGCGCACCGTAAAAACAGCGACTTCTTCACCCGATGCTAATTTGGCGCGCAGCCGACTTTTTTCGCGTAATTCATACGGCAGTATCAATTCGCCGCCAATTGAGTCGGCGTGAGTAACTTTAGTGTTGAGCGTGAGCATGGGGTCGTTTTAAAAATAAATCAGAAAAGAAAATAACGCTGCGCCATCGGCAAAATTTTTGCCGGTTCACACACCAGTAATTCACCATTGGCGCGCACTTCATAGGTTTCGGAGTCGACTTCCATCGTTGGTGTGTAGCCGTTATGAATCATGTCTTGCTTACGCAGATGACGCATATTTTTTACAGCCTCTATCGATTTATTCAGTTTGAGTGTTTGACCCACTCCCGAATCAAAGGCTGCTTGCGACACAAAAGTGATCGACGTGCGTAGCGCGCCACCATACGCACCAAACATCATCCGATAGTGCACCGGTTGTGGTGTCGGTATGGAGGCATTCGGATCACCCATAGGTGCAGCTGCGATCATCCCACTTTTTAAAATCATCGAGGGCTTCACACCAAAGAAGGCAGGTTTCCACAACACCAGATCAGCCAACTTGCCCGTTTCAATCGAGCCGACTAAATGCGATACGCCATGGGTGATAGCTGGGTTGATTGTGTATTTAGCGATATAGCGCTTAGCGCGGAAATTGTCATTGCGCGAGCTATCTTCTTTTAGCGCACCGCGTTGGGTTTTCATCTTATGGGCAGTTTGCCAAGTACGCATGATGACTTCACCCACACGACCCATCGCTTGCGAATCGGATGACATCATCGAAATCGCACCGAGGTCATGCAAAATATCTTCGGCAGCAATCGTCTCGCGACGAATACGAGATTCAGCAAACGCAATATCTTCAGTGATAGCTGGATCAAGATGATGGCAAACCATCAGCATATCTAAGTGCTCATCCAGCGTATTGACGGTATATGGACGTGTTGGATTGGTCGAAGAGGGCAACACATTACTTTGACCGACAGCCGCAATAATATCCGGTGCATGACCACCACCAGCACCTTCGGTATGAAAAGTATGAATGGTTCTATCTTTGAATGCAGCTATTGTGTGCTCTAAAAAACCAGCTTCATTTAATGTATCAGTATGAATCGCTACTTGAATATCCATTCGATCTGCAACCGATAAGCAGTTATCAATCGCAGCGGGTGTTGTGCCCCAGTCTTCATGGAGTTTCAAGCCAATCGCACCGGCCTGTACTTGTTCTTCCAGTGGTTTAGGCAAACTCACATTACCTTTACCTAAAAAGCCTAAATTCATAGGGAAGGCATCGGCTGCAGCGAGCATGGATTGAATATGCCACGGGCCCGGTGTACAGGTGGTTGCAGCCGTGCCGACAGCAGGGCCAGTGCCACCACCGATCATTGTGGTTACACCCGACATCAACGCTTCTTCTATCTGTTGCGGGCAAATGAAATGAATGTGGGTATCAATGCCACCGGCCGTCACGATCATGCCTTCACCAGCGATGATTTCTGTCGCGCCACCGATGGCCATAGTCACATCGGGTTGAATATCAGGGTTACCCGCTTTGCCGATCGCAGCAATGCGTCCTGACTTAATGCCTATATCTGCTTTTACGATACCCCAATGATCCATAATCACCGCGTTAGTGATGACGGTATCCATCACATCTTTGTACGCCCGTTGCGATTGACCCATGCCGTCGCGAATGACTTTGCCACCACCAAATTTAACTTCTTCGCCATACGTGGTGTGATCTTTTTCAACTTCAATAAAGAGTTCGGTATCAGCTAACCGTATACGATCGCCAGTGGTTGGCCCGAACATTTCTGCATACGCTTTACGAGTTATCTTGCTCATGCTTTTTTCTCTTTCAGTGCTCCCATGACTTTGCCATTGAAGCCATAGACTTTGCGTGAACCGGCAAATGCGACTAATTCAACCGTACGATGTTGACCGGGTTCAAAGCGCACCGCTGTTCCTGCTGTGATATTGAGACGCATACCGTACGAAACAGCACGATCAAACTCCAGTGCCGGATTGGTTTCGTAAAAATGGAAATGCGATCCAACCTGAATCGGTCGATCGCCTGTATTAGCGACTTTGACGCTGGCCGTTGCACGACCGACGTTCAATTCAATGTCGCCATCTTCGATGAGCATTTCGCCTGGGATCATCTTGTGCTCCTAGTAAGCGATTAGGGTATAGGGTTATGAACGGTGACCAGTTTGGTACCGTCGGGGAAGGTCGCTTCCACCTGAATATCTGGAATCATTTCAGCCACGCCTTCCATCACATCATTACGCGTCAGAATTTTTGTGCCTTCGCTCATGAGTTCAGCCACGCTGTGACCATCACGCGCACCTTCCATGATGGCAGCGGTGATCAATGCAATTGATTCGGGATAGTTCAGCTTTAATCCACGCGCACGCCGACGTTCGGCGACGAGTGCCGCTGTAAAAATCAGCAATTTATCTTTTTCTCTAGGTGTGAGTTCCATCGTCTCCCTCGTTATGATGGATAGTTCAGGTATTCCAAATACGCGGCACATGTGCGACTTGCCCGAGTAGGGCAGGTCGCAACACAGACCACGCGGTTAGCATCAGTTCACGCGCTACTTCGCTACTGTTACAAAGATAGCGCACTACTACGACAGATTTTAATTGGCTCGCCCCGAACTGACCTTCAACAGCGATCGGTTCACAACGTGCCCGTACTTCGTCTAAACAACCCGCCGCAGGAGCATTCGCACCCGCAACGATGAGTGTGGCGCACACGCTATAGTCAGCTAAACCCAGAGGAGAAGTCATCATTCGACTATCTGCCCTGAGATCGCCTTGTTCAAACCAAATGGGTTTGTCATCACGCGTAATCATGAGTCGTTGACGTAAACGACCTTGAGTAAAGCGTTCGCCGTGGGCAGTGCGACCAAAACATAAAATTTCACAACCGAGATACTGCGCATCCCCCTCTAGTGCTATCTCGCTATCTAAAACGACATCCGCGCCATTAAAAAAAATGGTTTCTTGTGGCAGCCATTCCAACACCGCATTGGGCGCTAGCTGGAGTTTTAACTGTTGCTTCGATACATGACCATTCGCGCGATACCACTTCGCAGCACCGGGTGTCGATAGCAAAGCGCGCGATCCGCTTTCTAATTCTGCTTGCACACGCAATTCATCACCGCCCACCACCCCACCGGGCGGATGCACAATCACGACATGACATGTTGCTTCCCCCTCGGGGTACAGCGGCTTTTGTACGCGCAGTGGCCCACTGTGTAAGCGGTGAATCAATCGTGTGCAATCACCATCACGTCGAAATCCTAATTCCAGCGTGGCCAGCAAATGCTCGCGTTCGTTCTCTGCTTGCGTCACGCTTGTGTTATCAGATTCAACAGTCGAAGTTCTCATCATACAAAGCATAGCAGTTTGCATGCCATCAAAACAATCTAAGCGTCATGTTTTAACCGTGCTTACTTTTGGTGCGATAGCAAAAAATCATCGTGAACGATTTTTGTCATGTTATGCACTCAGCTGCAAATACAGTTCGGGTAATTTAATCGGTAGTTGTTCTATCTTATCGATCACGCGATAGCGATGTGAGCCAAAGATTTCTTTTAGATACTCATCTCCGTCTCTGTCGACTGATACACAAAATACCGGTGTTCCCTCCGCCGTCGATTGTGCAACTGCACGCGCCGCATCTTTGGTCAGCATAGTCGGCCAGGGCATGTCAATGTCATGCGGCTCGCCATCGGTTAACAAGAGAATCAGTCGTTGCTGCGTTTTTGCTTGCCGCATCAAATGACTGGCATGCCGTATGGCTGCTCCCATGCGAGTTGACCATTCACCTTCCAGTGCTGCCATGCCTTGCAAAACCTGATCATCCAGTGGTTGATTAAATTCTTTTATGCGCAGGTAATGCACTTGATGCCGACCGTTAGAGCGAAAACCATGAATCGCCCATTGATCGCGACTATGTTTAATCGCACTACCTAGCAAGAGGCTGGCTCGTCGCATTAAGTCCAGCATGCTGGTACCGTCGGCAGTAGGGCGAGAAGTCGATACCGATAAATCCATCAGCACTAACACCGATAGATCAGGTTTTTGGTTGTGCACACGCTGGAACAGCGCTGCATCAGGATCGTGACCTGAGCGCAAAGCTATTTGTGCTTTAACCATGGCGTCGAGTTCAAGATCATCGCCTTCGGTATGTCGTACAGGTCGTTGACGCTGCCCTCGCTTACGTGCCTGCAGTAATTGCGCAAGACGAGTGGATTGTTTTAATTGAGCCGCTAGCATAGCCGTCAAGTGGGATGAATCCGCTTGCTGTGGAATTTCTTCAATCAGAGTGCACCATTGACGACGGTATTGGCCGATTCGATCATCCCACTCGTCATAGCGCGCTACGGTAGTGTAGGTACTAGGAGGCGCTTCTTCAGCTGTCTTAGCGATGGGTAGTGTGCGCACACGCAATTCCTGCGTGGCGTTGTTATCCATGCGCGGCACCCACTCATCCTGCTCGTTGGGTTGAGTTTGCGCACTTCGTTCGGTGCGTGTTTCTTCGGGCGGCGCATCACTATCCCAAAGAAATAGATTGTCATCACGATAAACCGGTTCGATCACATACGACTTAGCATCAAAGCGTAAGCGCATCTGTCCTAGATCATTACCTAAGAGGGAACCGATATCACGTAAAGCCTGCGGATAGCTGTGTGATTGTTGTGAT
>Ga0214919_10000226_pt1 | contig 96381 bp, 91 predicted proteins | sample LL1503_MetaG_FD_177994 | JGI IMG/M metagenome (GOLD analysis project Ga0214919, IMG submission 177994) | Freshwater microbial communities from Lake Lanier, Atlanta, Georgia, United States - LL-1503 | ecosystem: Environmental > Aquatic > Freshwater > Lake | place: USA: Georgia | collected...
ACTTATATAATTTTTAAAAGAAATATAGCCAAATACTTTATAGCGACGCTTAATAAGTTTATTTACTGCTTTTTCTATTTTAGCAAGGTCTCTTTCATACAGCGTATTGGTTAATTTCATATAGGTAGTCCCTGTACACTGTGATGCAGTATTAGGTTCATCTCCTTCACCAAGTACTACTTTACTAATATCAAAAAAGGTACGAAAAAACCCCTGTTGAATGGTGGGAGGAGCAACAAGGAGTACTTCTTGCCGAGGGAAATATTCTAACCATGCTTCTGCAATTTGTGTAGCAGCGCATGTTTTACCTACACCTACACCATGAAAGAGTAATGCAGACATATATGGCGTTTTAGGTGACATAAAGTTAGATACAAATCGCTGAACAGGCGTGACTTCAAAGGTAGAATTGTCATCGCACGGATTTATGCGGGGCTTCCAAGTAGTTTGTAAAGATTCTGCAAATTCACGCTTGGAAAGGAGCTTTTGTAAAAACTCTGGATCACGCACATCTGGATAGGCGCCCGTTTCATATTCCCATTGACTTAATTCGCTGGATGGGAATAAATCTCTGCGCTGGAGTTCTGCAAGGATGTTATCGCGCTCCTTAAAATCAATTGTAGTATCCCATTTATCTAGTATTTCTTCATTGGTTAGGGAATCAAAATCATAATGAATACTATTATTTGATTTATTCTCTACCGCAGGAATGTCTTCTATCGCAGGGACATCTTCTACTGCGGGAACCTCTTCGTTGGATTCCTCTTCGTTAGAAGGCTCTTCGTTGGATTCCTCTTCGTTAGAAGGCTCCTCATTAGATTCCTCTTCGTTAGATTCCTCTTCGTTAGATTCCTCTTCGTTAGATTCCTCTTCGTTAGAAGGCTCTTCGTTAGATTCCTCTTCGTTAGAAGGCTCTTCGTTAGATTCCTCCTCGGCAGCCACTTCAGCTGCAGGTTCTTCAACTGCCGGTTCTGCAACCGCAGGCTCCTCAACTGCAGGTTCCTCTTCAACTGTTTCAGGTTCTAAACTCTGCACTTCTTCTGGTACATTACCTTCACCTTCCTCTGCAAATGGGTCTTGTGGTATTGAATTAAGCTGATTTGCAAATGGATCTTGTGGTAAAGAGCTATCCTGATTGGATGTAGAGGACATACTATTTATAGTGTATGATTTATCATAGGCATAATATTCGCTCATTCATTCATATCTACAGGATGAAAATTTCGCATAATTTTTCCAGCCTTTAATAGAATTTCTCGTTTCTCTACATTATCCGGACGAATCTTTGATGTAGCCTCATCTAATGAACACCACTGAATGCCACCAATTTCACGGGCCATATGATAATTATTCATATTCAACTCCACTTCAAATGATTTATTGCAGATTGCAATGTAATACTTATGACAATAACGTACACCGCTTGATCCATAAAATGTTTCAGAAATGGAATGCGTATTGTAAATCACCGAGAACTCATTTCGTTTAATTCCAGTTTCTTCTTGAAATTCGCGCATGGCACAATTAATATCGGTTTCATAAGGATTTCGACGACCCTTTGGAAATCCCCATTCAGGCTCCGTCCATTTTGTTGGATTTTCTGCAAGTAGTGTGGGCAAACTATCTTGGAGTTGCATGAATTTTTTAATAGAACTTTCATAATCGCTTTTGTGCGACCGTAAACTCGATTGCTCGCCCCAAAAGGTTTGCCATAATTCATCAAAGGTCATCGTTTTCAAACGGCGATGTTCGTCCTGTGTCATGTTACGTATCAATCGACCAATATAGATAGGATCAGTAATCGTATAACGTCCGCGCAAAAACTCTGCATAGGAAATGGAATCTTTTCGTTTGATTAAAAGATATTGAAGACTTTCATTACCGTTGTCTGAAAGTGACGAAAAGAGAGAGGTTTGATAGGTAGTTGTAAGATAACGAACAGGAATAATTCCGTAACTTGTAACTGGTGCTGTGCAATTGCGAAAGACATGACCTGTTATGCCACAATTTGTACATTGTTGCGGTCTTTGTGATTGTATCTCCATTAAAGGGTTCTTATATATGTTAACGACTAGTATCTTTATATTGAGCTTTTTAGAAAAAAGCTCGCAAAAATCCCCATGCAATTCAAGCCCCCATGTGTGATTTTTTTGCCAGTTTTTTTGCGAGCTTTTTTTATAAAAAAGCTCCTTTTTTTCTAAAAAGTGCTTAGGATGCAGTTCCCACCAAGTGTATGGGGACCGTTTTTTTGGCATACCATTCATATTACGGCATTGGGATATTCAAAAACCCCCACATATACTGATAAAAAATCAGCAAAAGAATTTTATGAATCACTCTCTAATCTTATACCATGCCCTATCTGCAAAGATCATTACAAAGAATACCTGGCGAAACATCCTCTCACACCATTTTTGGATTCTAGAACAGACCTTATTAAATGGACCATTATGCTTCATAATAATGTAAATAAGATAACCGCAAAGCCAGAATGGACATTGGAGGAGGTACTCGCATATTATGAGCGACTAGGAAAGCGCAATCGTTCACCAGTATGGACACGAGAAGATATGAATGAAGTTGATTATCGTTCATTTATAAAAGGATTTCTTACGGGTGCAGTTGTATTATCAACGGTGGGCGGGGTTTTTTATTTTATCAATACGATGAAATAGGAGAATGGCTGAGTCATTTACACATCTAAAAGATTTTTTTAGAAACTCGACAAAGCCTGGATCGAATACAGGATCCAATACAGGATCCGCTAATTGGTTGCCATCTTTATTTACAAAGGATAGTATCACGGGTAATTCAGGTGCATCATGGATGCCAACTATGTTTGGAGATTCAAGCTCAAACGCTGGCTCTTTTGCAACAAATAATATTCCACGAGTCCTATCGTATGTCTTTGGAATTATTGTCATTATGCTAATCATATTGCTATTTGTACATTTTTTCATTACACCTATCTTTCAATTACAAGCAGGAGCTCCCGGTAAAATACTTGTACCAGGTTTTGATGATGGTACGCTTTTTTGGAGTAATACAGCCCCAGGACAAATTTTGAATAAGGACTTACCTATCCAAACACAGTGCTTCGGATATTCCATGATTCTTGATGTATTTATACAAAACCCCTTACAGTTTTCATCTCATCCTCGTATTTTATTCACTCGTGGGGCTACAAAACAAGCTACTCCGTCTGGTGATACCCTATTAGGCGTATTAAGCAATTACAATTTGGCCGTTGCATTATTACCCGATACAAATGATATGATCGTATCTGTCCTCAATAAGGATAATAATATGGAAAACGTGATTATATCTAATATTCCCATTCAAGAACCCTTTCGTATTGGTATTATTGTATTAGAGAATGCATTAGAGGTATATCTAGATGGCAAACTTGTTAAAACGCGTGCCTTTCAGACTACGCCAAAGAGTGTGTTAGGAGACATTTATCCTGTTTCAGGCATTGAATCCAATATAGCAAAAGTTCGCAATTTGAAAATATGGCCCCGTGTCCTACTTACATCTGAAATACGGTATGCACGGCCATCATTAAGTACATCTACTGAGATGGGTGCAGGTCCAATGCCACCCTCCTCTACATCTGCTATGTGCTCCTAAGTGGTGATCGCAGATAAAGGAACAAATCAAATCCATAAATAGGTACCATCTATGGATTTGATACATAAGCTCATAGGGGGAATTGTATTAATAGTAGTGATAGGAATCATAATTACATATATTTATAAAAGCAAAAATACTCTGGATGTACTTGAAAAGTTAACGGCATTGAATAAAAAGAAAGACATCCTTATGCCCGATGTAACACAGGAATCCGTCCTAGGAAGCAATGGAACTACGGTAATGGGATTTTATAAACTAAGTGATGGCAATCGAACTGCTAGCTATCATGGAGCCTATATACCACTTCTTCAAGTGGAAAATAATTGGTATCTAGAAATTGCAGCAACTCCGTCTGAAAAAATGAAAACAAGCACACGCCTCCGAGTACAAACCAATCATGGAGGTACACTAAAGGAGGAAGTGATTGATCTTCCGTCTATTCCAAAACAAAAATGGATATTTATTGCGGTTCTACGTGATGGGCGACGATTTGATGTAATCTATGATAATAAGATTGTTGCTTCAGAGCGTCTTCAGAATTATCCGGTGGTGATTAGCAGTCCATTATCTGTTGGGAATAAGGGAATCGCTGGCAATGTGATTCATGTTCTTGTAAGTCCCTCACGAATGACTCCGAATGATGTTGAACGTATACGTCTTAATTACGTAGATACGAATGGTATGGTGCTAGAAGATAATAAGATTGATATTAGCTTTCCAAATATAAGATTATTTGCACAATGCCCTCCCGGATTACCGTGTGATCCTATTACACGACCCCCAAAAGGCGGATATCTTGAATGGAATACACCCTATGCTTAGACCTGCATTTTTTGGAAAAAGTGGCATTTGGTCGCTTAGAAAATCCCTGTATCTGACAGGACCATGGAAGCTACGAATACGAATAGTAGTCCCATTATACGATTGATTCCAGTACTCATCTTTTTTGCTGGACTCATTGGTTTATATTATTTATATCAATACCTATTTGGCCCGTCAAGCGGTAATGGCTATACACTTCTTTCTACTACGCAATCTGCCCAAGTGGACCCGACCAAACCAATTACATTTACATCGAATCAACTGCCTCCTATTTTTGAAGGCGGTGAATTTACGATTTCCACGTGGATATACATTACTACATGGGGATATCGTGCAGGATTAAATAAGTCAATTATCAATGTCGGCGGTCCCAATTTTGATACCATCCGTGTCTATCTGGGTGGAAATAAGCCCAAGCTAAGTGTGCGTCTTCATACGAAGGAAAAAGGTGCTACTCCTGCTACTACTTCATCGGCGTCCAATACAGAGTCATTGGAGAAAGCTACACAGAATACGACCTTTGCTAATTTGCAGACGGATTCTGGTCTATTAGACTCCTCTGCTATTTGCGATTTGCCAGAAGTAGATTTACAGCGGTGGGTGAATATTACCATTGCTGTGAACGGAAAGACAGTTGACGTGTATCTGGATGGAAAACTGTCCCGATCCTGTGTATTGCCATCCTTTTATAAAGTGGATGCAGGAGGCTACTCTGCCAATCTGCTATCCTATGGTGGATTTGGTGGACAAATTGCAAATACGGTCATGTATGATGCGGCACTTCACCCAGAAGCGGTGTATAAGAATTATATTGCCGGTCCTCAGCCTATTACGGGATTTGCACAATGGATTTCCTCCTTCTTTGCTCCTGGTGTAAGTATTTCGGTCTCAACTAGCACTTTTTAGAAAAAAGTGCGCAAAAAGCATGGGTGAATAAGAAAAAGCACTTTTTAGGAAAAAGTGCGCAAAAAGCGTGGGTGAATAAGAAAAAGCACTTTTAGGAAAAAGTGCGCAAAAAGCGTGGGTGAATAAGAAAAAGCACTTTTAGGAAAAAGTGCGCAAAAAGCGTGGGTGAATAAGAAAAAGTGCACAAAAAGTGCGCAAAAGCACATTATGAAAAGTATACAGGTTGCATCATCATTTGTATACTTTTTAAAAAAAGTGCAAATAAAAGAAGGACGACCATGCTGAACATGCTCGGTATGAATAAAAATACCTCACCGAATCAACGACCCAATAATATTCCTGGAGTAAATTCATCCGGTAAAAACGTCAGTAGTGGTGCATTATATGATGTTCTATTTGGGGTGATATGTGTAGTCGTTGTATTTATGGTGTTCATCTTCATTGAATTGATTTACAAATACATCCATCGCATGTCCATGAATCGAACGGATCTGTTGCCACATACTTATGCCATGGATAGTCAATCCAAATCGATTGTGCAAAATCCAAATGTCAAAGGGGCAAAGACAGTAAACCTATCCGATAATGAACGCAGTGGAATTGAGTTCAGTTATTCCTTTTATATGCATGCCGATCCCTCTGCTTTTCGACAGGAGTTGGGCCTTTTGCATATCTTCCACAAAGGGTACTCTTCCCAGTTTCCGTTGTTAGCGCCCGGTGTTTACATGCGTTCGGATACCAATACTCTCCGAGTGTATATGAATACCTTTAAGACATGGAATAATTATGTAGAAGTGGAGAATATTCCGATTAGCAAATGGGTTCATGTGGTTATCATTTGTATGCAGGATTGTCTAGAAGTCTATATTAATGGGAATCTGTCAAAGAAACTGTCATTTGATGGGTATACGCCTTATCAGAATTATGAAGACATCTGCTGTTTCAGCCAACGACGTATTACGATGAAACACTCCATGGTACCGTCGGTGGATGAGGCCGGTCTGGATGTATTTGGAGCCATGAAGGGCATGATGAGTCGCTTGACGTATTTCAGCTATGCGCTGGGCTATTCGGAGATTCAGGCACTAATGAATGAGGGACCCTCGTCGAAGATGGATTCTTCAAATGTATCATTAAGTCCCGGATATTTGGCGGATACGTGGTGGACACAGGGTAATTAAGATGGATTACTACATGTAAGAATATCTGCTGCAAATTCCAATAAATAATAAAAATGCAAATGTGAAAAATAATTCTGTATTCCACATTTACATACGCATGCGTTCATATGATTATAAAGCCAAATCTTATTCTTGTATCTCTATCTTGTTTCTTTGAACAGATATGATTTTATTTAGTATATCTAAGTATAATGAGCTGGTTCAGACGTGCAACCGGCCTAAACACATTAAATGCAAGTGAGAAAAGTACGACTGGTGAACGTGTATATGATGAGGCACTAAATGAAACAAAATTAAAACTAAAACAAAAATTATATACAACCTCTGCAAAATTATTAGAGAAAGTAAAAACACATCTTAATAATGCAGAAAAATATAATACTACACTACATGATAATGCAAACTATATTGCTCGCATAGCCCCAACTAAATCTAATCGTAATAGACTCAGAGAAAAATATGGAACCAAACGATTTAATAAAGACTATTCATTATGTGTAAAAAGTCGTGATACAGTTATGGATTTTAAAATTGATATTGCTAAAGTATTTTTATATGCAGCTTATCTTAATAAGATTGATCCAGAAAAACGTAATGATAATCATATTTCTGAAATTAATAAGATAGTATCAAATGCAAAAAGCCTATTTGATGGTAGTAAATGTAAATATGACAGAACGGATTCAGACATTAATAAACTGTATAGTGAAGTTAACCTATCGCAAAATACACCGCAAAATACACCGCAAAATACACCACAAGAATTTTATGAACCGCAAGCTCTTGGCGGCAAACGTACCACGCGGCGCCACAAACGTCATATTCGTAAAACGCGCAAGCACTAAAACACGCATAAATACACTGTTATAAACATCATGCTTCACACTATCTTTGAATTCTCCTTAATCCATGTAATTGTATTAAAGGATAAATAAATTGACCCAACACGTACTACCTTGAAAATAGTATGAATGCGATACGGTGAATCCAGGCATCATTTTAGAACAGTGCGACCGTTTATGATTTTTAATATGTATAATGTAATAGTATTACTGCTCGATGGTTGGAGGCGGTCTCTTTGCACTTGTAGCATATGGAGCGCAAAATGTGCTGTTAAGCGGTAATCCATCATTCACATGGATGTATAAGACCTACAAAAAATATGCCCATTTCTCCGAAGAATCTGTGACCTTCTCCATGGATGGACCTCAGAACCTCTCTTATGATCAACCTATTCAGGTTCGCTTCAAGTTTCAGCGTGTAGCCGATTTGGTCCGCGACATGTATTTCACCTTCACCCTTCCCGATATTTATTGCAAGTACATTGAAACCCTACCGACAGCTTCTGGTCGCCAATCGCAGTATAACTTTGCATGGACCAATTACATCGGTTGTCATATTATACAGAATGTGGGGTTTTTCATTGGTGGACAGAAGATTCAGGAATTTGATGGGGATTACATGATCATGAAGGCACAGTGTGATTTGGACAAGGATGCCTTCCAAAAATGGCGAACATTAGTGGGTGATATTCCCGATCTATATGACCCAGCAAATGGACTGTATGGGGGTGGTTCAACAGGAACAGGCTATCCGCTGGTGTATAATAATAATGGAAAAGGGCAATCTACCACTACTCCGACAAATGTAAATCGCCCATCTATTGCGGGGCGAGACATGCAAATCCCGTTGCCATTTTGGTTTGCAGAATCCACCTTTGAGGCCCTTCCGTTGGTTTCGCTACAGTATCATGAATGCGAAGTTCAAATCACGCTTCGTCCGATCAATCAACTCTATACGGTTCTTGATCCAAATGGCTATCAAGTTGCTCCAGGATATCAATACAATCCTTCTCCTATCTCCCTGCAACCAGGAAACAATTTTTATACATCTGTTTCGGATATTACGGATGTGGTTATTAATCAATTTCTGACAGATGTAGGAACGCCAACACCGCTCCTAAATACCTGGGAACTCAATCCTCGTATTCAGCTAACGTATGTATACGTGACGGATGAGGAGCGTTCACAGTTTTCGTCTGAGGCATTACAGTATCTGGTTCGTCAAATTACTACATATGAATTTGATGGACTAACGGCAAGACAGTTTGTGGAGCTCAATACACATAATCCGATTGAACGCCTCATTTTGGCTCCGCGCCGTTCGGATTCGTTGCGGTATCGCAATCAAGTAGCCAATTTTACAAATTGGATCAATCCGTTGAAACCGCCTTTTATTGCCTCTGGAATTGGTGCGGCAGTGCCGTGGCCACCTACTGTCAATCTCATCTCGGCTACTGGCACGCAGGTTCTAAATGGCCAACAGTCTATATTACAAACATTGGCTATTCTTGGTGATGGAAATCCGTTGCAGGAGGAAAAACCAATTGAATACTTTACACAAGTTGTTCCATGGAAATATATGACAGGCATTCCAGAACCTGGAGTGATTGTTTATCCGTTTTCATTGTCTTCGCCAAAGACACAGCCATGTGGCAGTATTAATAGTAGCAGAATCAAGTCTTTTCAAGTAGATCTAAATATATTTCCATTGGCTGCCAACAGTTTTTATCAATACAATGTAACAATCTATGTAGAAAGTTTGAATTGGGTGACGATTTCTTCTGGTATGGGTGGACTCAAATATGCGCTGTAGAATGGATTAAAATTCACAGATGTAGTATAGGATGGCGACAGATTCCCTTTTAACGAATCTAAAAAACAAGATCGCCTATAAACTTCACAATGCAGTAACGGACCCAGAGGCAGAAGAGTATGCAAAAGCAAGACAGCGTTCTACGATAGAAGGAGCTGATGAAACGGGTGCACCTACGGATACAAGCGCAGCAGTCACTACAGGCTCAGAAGAAGATACACGTAAATCAGAAGATAAGCGTAAACCGCCTGTTGGTGATCCTAATATATTTAGTATAAAACGTATCGCTACAAATATATGGGATAACTTGGTTACTGCTGTCACGGTCGGATTTCTTCCAATGGTAGCAATTATACTTTCCGTATTTATTGCAAATGAAATGATCGTTTATTCTCCAATCATACGTTTGGCATTTTTTGTATTTACGTTTATTATCTGTTATTTTTTTACACCATTTTTGATAGGATTGAGTTGTTATTATATTGGACGGGCTGGATATGCCTATCATATTAATAACATGACAGATCAGCCAAAAGTTGATGGAATTCCACATATTTTTGCATTTTTGCCATTGATGCCATATACAGTATCGTCTGAAAAGAGCACAATTAAAGACTTTTTCTTATCTCCTTTCTACTATTTAGTTCCTACTGCGACAGACTATAAAGAGGATCAGACAAAAATAACATCGCTTATGAATAAGTATTATGATGGTTTGAAGGAATCATTTAAATACTATGATAAAGTGAAAGATATTAAAAATTTTAAAGAGAATTATGACAAAGTAGAATATCAAATAAAACACCTTCATGATACGATTGCTACGAATACAGCAGTAACTACAAATGCAGTATTACCCAATAAAGTAAATGCAACAAATACCGCAAAACAAATGGAAAATCTAAAGGCGCTTGAGAAGGAGAAAACACAGTTTTTTGCTCCACAGCCCATGGCAGAAGAACAAAAGACAGAAGAACCAAAGGCAACAGAACCAAATACTACTAAACAAATGGAAAATCTAAAGGAGCTTGAGAAAGAGAAAACACAGTTTTTTGCTCCACAGCCCATGGCAGAAGAACAAAAGGTAGAAGAGCCCAAGGCAGCAGAAGAGCCCAAGGCAGCAGAAGAACCCAAGGCAGCAGAAGAACAAAAAGCAGAAGAGGAGCCAAAGGCTTAATCCCCTGAAAAAGCATAAAGATGTATTACAATAAAAAAGAAATGAGCATACACGTGACCGTCGTAACTCCCACTTACAATCGTCGCGCGTTTATTCCTACCCTTATCCAAATCTATCTACATCAAACCTATCCAAAGGAGAATATGGAGTGGATTATTTTAGATGATGGGCGAGATAAAGTAGAAGATTTATTTCATGCAGCCCATATTACCAATCTTCGTTATTTATACGAAGATGAAAAAATGAGAATTGGTGCCAAACGTAACCGATTAAACAAAGAAGCAAGAGGATCTATTATTATCGCAATGGACGACGATGACTATTATCCAGCAGACAGAGTACAAACCGTGGTTGATGCATTTACGCAGCATCCTGATAAAAATCTGGCAGGGTCTTCCGAAATGAATATGTACTATATCGATCAACAAACAATATGGACCATTGGTTCACATGGTCCGAATCATGCCACCAATGGTACGATGGCGTGGAGAAAAACCTATGCAAACACACATTTCTATGATGAATATGTAACAAAAGCAGAAGAGACCTCCTTTCTGGAAGGGTACAAACATCCAATGATTCAATTAGATCCGAAAAAAACAATACTTGTAGTATGTCACAGCGATAATACGGTTGACAAATCCTTACTTCGTAAACAACCGAAAATGAAAGAGACAACGTATACATTAGAAGATTTAGTAAAAGAACCTGCTCTTAGAACTTTTTATGCGAGTCTTACTTAACACCTAAAGCTTTTTTAAACGTAGTATCTATACGATAGTAAGTGTTAGTAAGTAGTAGATAGAAATGGAAGATACCTTTCAATATGATAAATTAGTTATTCTAAATAATGTTTATCAGAATGCAATACCTGAAACGAATATACGTATACAATCGCCGCATATTAAAACAGCGCTCTATCCTCATCAATCCGATATGGTACTGGGTATGCGTGCCTATCGTGATAAAATGATACATGGATTTGTAATAGGTAACCGAGCGATTAATGGCAAGATAGGAATTATTGGAGATAGTTATGGTTCAGGTAAAACACTGAGTGCACTTGCCTATTTAGCAACATCACATATTGCACCAACCACAACTATGACATGCGAATTAACACCACATTCTTCTACATATTTTTTCTCACATGATATTTGCACTCTATCCGAAACCTCCACGAATTTAATTATTGTACCTAGTCATTTATTTAATCAATGGCGTCACGAAATAGACACGCATACCACTCTATCCTATGTCCCTATTGAAACGAAAAAACAGTTAAGAGGAGAGCAACTTACAAATACAATACTTAGATCATCATTTGTACTTACCACCAATAAAACATATAAGGCTGTTCAAGAATATGCATCCGAACATAATATTCAATGGAACAATATTATTATGGATGAAGCATCGTCTATTTATATGAATTCATCGGACCCACCTTTACATTTTCAATTCTTATGGCTCATGACCAATAATTGGCTTCCACTACTTTTTAAGCATTCGCTGATTAATAAAAACACGCTTTTGCACTTACGTAATCGTGTCAATTTACATCCAGAGTTAGAAGAGTGGTTACAACGTGATTCTGCAAATAGCGCAATATACGAAGGCACCTTAGTGTCCTCTATGTTTTTAAAAGAGTATATGCCTTTTTTTCATCCTCAACGAAATATAATGGTATTACGTAATTCAGCAAAGAATATGAGTAAAAGCGCAGCTTATCCCATCATTCGTTCAGAAACCATTCACTGTAAACCACATATTAGTTTACAGTCTCTCGCCAGCTTTTATTTAGCACGAAATAGAGAACCAACTATCCCTAATAGTAGTATACCGCATTTGGTTCAGGCACTTGGTATGGAATGCAAAACAGGACCAGATTATATTTCTACACAGCATGCATCAAAACATCAATTGATTAAACGAAAAATGATAGACAATGAATGCATGATATGCTTAGAACCATGTAACTATATGACAATTGTAAATTGCTGTCATAATACATACTGTGGAAGTTGTCTGTTACGAAATACTGTTATGCATCCAAAGTGTCCTACCTGTCGTGAAGTTCTGTATTTGACCTCCATGTGCTGTCTTACACCTTTTGAAGATACAACGATTGTACGCACAAAAACTGAAATATGTTTAGAATTATTTAAAAAGAATAAGGAAAAAAGGTTTGTTATCTATAGTTCGTTTGATAACATCTATTATCAATTGTTTGAAGAGATAGATAAACTTGGACTAAAAGCAGAGAGAATAGAAAACAATCTATTTTCACAGCGTAAGACATTAAAAAAATACAAGGATGGCATCGTTACTATTTTATTTGTATCCAATATTGAGATGTTAAGAGGTTTATCGTTATTATCTACAACGCATTTGATTTTTTACCACGAACAGCCTTCTTTCGAGTTGAAGCAGGTTTTGATTCATTCTTCTCAGCGTTTGGGGAGGAAAGATCCGTTAACAATACACTATTTACATTCTGAGATTCAAGTTTAACAGAATCACGTTTTTCAAGTTTATCAGAATCACGTTTTTCAAGTTTAACACCAAGTGTTTCATATATTTTACCTGTTTGATGCGTAGCCCATTGTGTTACACATCGAAAAGGAATATCATTCTCATTGGCTACACGATTCATTTCCTTCCAGGCATTAAATAGTGCCGACTGTTTGGTTAGAACCTGCGTGTATTGTAAGGCAGCTGGTTCAGGAATAGGGCTAGGTTTCTTATAGTGTTGTAAATACAAATTGGGATATTTTAGTTTTAAGCGATACGATAATGGTAGAAGATTCCAACATTGATGAAAAAAAGCCCAGAAATCGGCACGGTCACTCCATCGCAGATAATCCAGAATTTCTTCGTAGACTTCAAAGGAAGCTACTTCTAATTCTTTTATATCTGCGTCTTTTTTGGATTCTAAATATAAGGGTAGGTTTTGATGAAAAAGAAGTCCTGCCAGGTTGGCATCTTTGGTTTCTAAATCCAGTTCATCGTTTTCACCCCAATCTTCAAACAAGGTAAACCAGGCGGCACGAATGGCTACATGAATATTTCTATCTAATGTTTCCTCCTTACCTTGAATGTATCCGCCGGTTTTATCATGATAAATAAGACTTTGTGATACCTTGCGAATGTCGCCGAGCAAATATAGTGAATCTGGAATATCTTTCTTAAAAAACTCAATCAATTTGTCTTTTGGAGGCATGTTAACATAATGTACACAGCAGTATTTGAGAAGTTGCTGCATAATACGTCCCTCCAATATATTACAAATCAGAATTAAGGGACAATCATTAACAAAGTTTCGCTTGGATTTTAGGTAATCCAGCAACTCTTGTAAACCTCCTTTTTCGCCTTGAGACAAACCGTCCATTTCATCCAGTAACACGGCGCGACCATTGGGCGTAGTAGGATGAATCCATTTGCTAACACCGGTTTCAATGAGGAGAGGCATAATGGTTTGACGAAAACTGGAGCCTGTGCGCGTATGACTGGCATTAAATTCTTGGATCCAATATTTTGCATCTTTGCATACACGATAGACCATCGTCGTTTTTCCCACACCAGGCGGACCAATTAGCAGAAATGCAGGCTGTGTTCTCGTCTTTAGCCATTTATGCATCGCCTGTTCTACTGTGGGATGTAAGCATGCTGTATCTTTTTCAGGTAAACTGGTACGAACCATCTACTACCTTTTGGATGTAGTTCTTTATATCTATTTTAATTGATTACCATCATTTAAAATAGGGATGCATTCAACGGGAATCGAACCCGTGTCGACTCCTTGGAAGGGAGCCATTCTACCACTAAACTATGAATGCTTTTGGACTACTGTCCATTCTTATCGTAGGATGTTTTTTTAGTTTCTAAACGCAGTGGGGGAGCTATCGCTCCCCCACACCCCAGTGGAGGGCTCCCTTCGGGTGCCCCCCACACCCCTCTCGGTGTATTTTCTATAATCTCATATTCCTCTCGGTGTATACTCTACGTCTTATTAATGTGTCGAAGGGGGTGTAGCAACCGTCGGTGTGCAGGCGGCTGCGCCGCCGCCGCTCGTATTTGTATTCGTTGAGCCATCAGGCAACATGCAACTCTCACCATTCGTAATTCCTTCCCATGTCAAACCAGAGGTCATGGCCCGTTGGCACAGCTCGGCGTTTCTTCCAGCAGGATCCGTACTTTTACTTGCCAGCGAAAAGTAATATTCGTCTCCGTTGGGAGCATCGCCTTTGGATTTAGGAAACATCTTCAAGGCACCATTCTTGGAAACGCCCAACAAATCAATGCAAACATCCTGTGTGGTACCATCCGTCATTTTACGTTTGTATGCTGTTAAGTAATCAGGACACGTATTGATGGTAGGAGGCCATGGGCCCGGAGTTTGATCAAAGAGTGCATTCGCCGCAGCAAACCAACGGAGCCCGTAGATAATGAAGGCCGTAAGGGACCCTGCAAAAAAGATAAATGCTCCATAATGATTGTTCATGTCGTATAATTTGTAACTGCCGCCAGCAATGATGCCAATGGCTGCAATGATATATATTCCGAGGTAGATGTTAAACATCTTTTCTAATAGCATCGTATATTTTATCAAAGATACGATGGGATATAGAATGGAAGGTAGGATATAAACAATATGCAAATGTAGCAAGATAATGTAATAGACAGAAGAGTCTTTACAACTGGCCGCAGGCGGAGGGCAGAGCCAGAGCCGTGGAAGCGGCCTGGCCGCTCACGCCACCAACAACGACGGGGACGTAGAACACCAAGAAGTCCGTGTACGCATCAGGGGTGTTGGCCGTGCCCAAGACACCAAAGGACGAGCCCGTGGATCCTCCAACAAACGAGGCAGCCAAAGCGGGGCTCAACAGTTGCACTTGACGGAAGAAGCCAACCGAGCCCGTCAACGAGGAGACAGGGGCCTGAATGGTCTTGCCCATGTCGCGGAGGATCAAGTTGCCAGCGGCACCAGCGGCGTTAACGGCCTGGTTGATGGCGGCCTGGAGCAGGGCCGAAGCCGTTTGCATGTATCCAGGGGGGTAGTTGCCGACGGTGTTGGTGGCCGACGGGACGAATTCGTAGCAATACGTGGCAGGGGTGGCGGCGACCACGGCGGCACTGTAGTACGTGGCGGCGAGTTGATTTTGCTTGATGAAGCGAGTAACGGACGACATTTTATAATCAGAGCTTAGAAAAAAAACACGGACGGGTGATAGAATGGCAACCTCTTCAGCCGGTGCTCCCCTCCCTGATTTTCAACTCCCGTACACGAGCTATGGTTCAGGGGGTCAAAATGGACGCGTGAACTTGAAACCTGACTCTGGCGCAACAGGCTACACCGTACCGGATTCGGCTGGTTTCAGTTACCCTCAACAAACGGAAGTAAACTTTGCAGGCGATATGCTCCGGGGCAACTGGGACCATACCGCACTTTCTGATACTTTTTTTACCCGTAGGAATGTCGACGTGATCCAGAAGGCGATCAAGAACGAAGTCTACCGTATGAGCGGACCGAAACGATATCAGATCGATGACCAAGACGTGGACGAAATTAAGATGATTATGCGTGCAATGTATTTACAATACGCGAAAAATAATGAATTTGACGTAGAAGGGCAAATTAAGGAGCTCAATGACCTGGTGATTAAGTGGTGTGCGCCGCGGATTATGTCGGAAATTGACCAGTATTCGTATTACTTAAATGATATTAGCCACTTGCCGGTTCCTTTAGAGAAGCCGTTGAACATGTCGAGTGCTGGGACAAAGAGTTTACCGTTTAAAAAGCCCATGTGAACTTTTTAGAAAAAAGTTCGCAAAAATCTCTAAAAATTCTAAAAATAATACAATACAATGTATCATTATACTGTATCATTTCTAACATAGTTGAGTACATTTCCCTAAAGATTTTTGTGTACTTTTTCCTAAAAAGTACTTATTGGCGTTTCTGCGTCATACTTCGTATTTTCCGCAATGTCTTCTTTGCCTTCTTCGCAATTGCACTGTGACCCCACTGGCGCGCACGTATGAATGCGGCGTACACACCCCGCTTATCAACTTTACATGTCTGCTTCTTGCAAATGGGAAAACGCCCTTTCGCGCCTAAAAAACATTTCTTGCCGCACCGCTTACGCATGGTAGTGCGCTGATGTTTACCAGGTGCTTGTTTACGCCATCCGCGAGTGACTGATTTTCTACGCTTAGTGTGTGTGGCCATTTCTATATTAGGTGTATTTATTTCTTGTTAACCGCTGGTTTCTTCCGTGCCACCTTCACCGCGGAATCCGACTTCGCCACGGAAACGGATTCCTGAACGCGCACATCTGAGTACTTGATCCACGCTTCCTGGAACTCCGTCAAATCTGCCAACCACAACGAGGACGCTGTCTCGGCTTCCAGACGTTCCTTCTCCGCCTGTTTCTCTGCAATCTGCTCATCCAATTCAACCACCGCGGATTGTTTCACCCGATCCATACGCATCCGTAGTACGTAGTCGTATGAATCATAGGCATCAGGTTTCTCCATATTCGAAAGAGCAGGAATAGAGCACGCTTTCAGCCCCTCAATGATTTGTTCATCGGTTCGCTTCTGTAGCACCAGGCGATCATCCAAGATGGCCTGAATGAACCGCCGTTTGGCATCCAGTTCTTCCATTTGCTTCATTAAGGTGGATAGCCACTGTTGGCGACGAGCCTCGTATAGAGGAAGCCGTGTCTCAATAAAGGCCTCCAAGATATCACCCACCGTTTTGTACTTGACAATGTTGAACTTCGTATCAAAGCAGGTCATGTTCGTGGTCTTCCACGACGTAGTCAGTTTGAATTGTTTCTCAAACTTCTCCTGATTATCTTTGATCTGATCAAATCCTTCTTCCGTGAAGTAGAGCACAAATCGTACATCTTGGTCATTGTACAGATCATCAAACCCCTTGAGACCACAGGGCTCCACGTCCTTCGAAGACTTGTTTGACGATGTGGAGGCCGTCTCGGCTTTTTTGGCCTCCTTCTTTGCATCCTTGGATTTCTTTTCATCGGCATCGCAGAGCTCATCCAGAAATGCCTTGTAATCCTTCGTCCAGGTTCCCACTGGTAACTCGGTAATGGTCACCGTTTTCTTTGCCTCGTCCATTTGATAGACGCCCTTGGTCCACCAGGTCTGATCATCAAATCGGCTGATGGTACCTTTGAAGCCGAACCACCAGGGATCCAGGGGGCGACCAGCCAGTGTCTCCATCGAACCCTGCAGACGGTGGCGTAACAAACACACAATGTCATCGGGTTTGTAAGGAGGAATATCCGTGGAATACCCAGTGCCGATCCCCACCACACCGTTCAACAAGAGGAGAGGTACCACAGGCAAGTAGTATTCAGGCTCAACCAGATCGCCATCGTCGTCGATGTAGTTCAAAAGGCACGCATCTTCCTTTTTAAAGATCTTGCCGACGATGTCCTCCAGATACGTATGGATATAACGCGGCGAAGCTGCATCCTTGCCTCCCATGAGACGCGATCCAAACTGCCCCATGGGCTTTAACAAATTGATATTGTTGGAGCCGACAAAGTTCTGCGCCATGCCAGTGATGGTTCCGTTTAGCGAGGCTTCGCCGTGATGATATGCCGCATGTTCCGAGACATACCCTGCCAGTTGTGCTACGCGAATCTCTTCGCGCAAGTTCCTCTTCAAACAACTGTACAAGATTTTGCGCTGAGAGGGTTTGAGCCCATCCATCAAGTGGGGCAAGGACCGAATGTTATCGGCATTGCTAAAGTGAATGAGCTCGTTATCAATAAAGCTGGTGTAGCTGGCTTTGTTGTTTACAGGAATCAACATCTTGGTAGGATCGTAGTGACTGAGCCATTTCTTGCGATCATCGGCCTGTTTTTTGTTAAATGCCAGGTTGATGGATTCATTTGTTTTCTCGTCCCATTCGTATTGGATTTCGCGGAGGTCCTTGAACCATTCACGGGCTTCGGCTGGCGTAGACGTACCCAACCCTTTGTAGTATTTGATTTTCCAGCCTTTCAGATCGCCGACCGGCTGTGCCTCCTTCCACGCATTGAATTCAGGCATGGAGTAAAACGACAGCGTTGATTTCCCTTTTAGTGCCTTGAGAATCGGTGTTAGAAGCGTGCAGAGAAAGCCACTGGATAAGAGCCCAGGCCATTCGGCATGGAACAGATTCATCAAGAGCCCTTTGATATGCGACCCATCATGATCTTGATCGGCCATCACCATCACGCGTCCATAGCGTAGTTCCGATACATCTTTGTATTTCTTGCCCTGCTCCAATCCTAAAATCTTCTTGATGGCAGTGAGCTCTTCATTGGCATTGAATTTTTGAATAGTAATGTCGCGAACATTCAAGAGTTTACCTCGCAAAGGGAAAACACCCCATCGTTCGCGCCCGACCTCTTTGAGACCTGAGATAGCCGAGGTGGCAGCTGAATCTCCCTCTGTTAAGATAAGGGTGCATTCAGACGATTTTGCAGTTCCTGCGAGAAGGGCATCTTCCAACTTGGTCATGCCGCGTAGAACTGTGCGCTTCTTGCCATCGGTTTTTTTAGCCTCACGCATGGTTTTCGCTTCCAGTAAGAACTTCGCCTCTTCCAAAAGCCCAAGTTTTAAGAGGGAGTCAGAGAGCTTTCCAGAGTATTCGGGTTTGGAGCCAAATTCGGCAACGGGCGTGGTCAAGAAGTCCTTGCTCTGTGAATCAAAACTCGGATTGACGATGGTACTGTTCAGAAAGAGCACTACCGAGTGTTTGAGCTGACCTGGCTTGATGTCCACTTTTTTCTTTTTAGCGGCTTCGCAGAAATCGGTTAGCAGTTTGCGTGAGACGGATTCTACGTGTTTGCCACCTTTTTTGGTATGGATTCCATTGACAAAGGAAATGTGTTTGTCCTCAGGCAACTCTTCTTCGTCTGAGTACAAATGCGATGCCAGAATGGCGCCAACTTCCCAGCGTGCTCCGCATTGTTCGTAGGCGAATCCCGTCATGCCATCGCGCAAGAACAGTTTGATAAACTTCTCAAAGGTATTGCTTGCAATAGGGGCACCATTCCAGGTGACTTTGACATCCTTGCCCATCAATGCAGCCACTTCCACCGCACGGGTATGAAAGACGGCAATCATGTCCTCAATAATGCCTGACTCTTGAAACGCACCGTGAAACCGCGCGCGATCAGGAATGAACGTGACTTTCACAAATCCCTTAGCAGAAGTGGATTTTTTGATACTTGGTTTTTCTACTTTGTACATATTGTCGTACCATGATTGGCTGTATTGTTTGCCCGAGGCAGGGTGGCGAATCTCCACCGTGAACAACTTACTCAAAATGTTGGAAACTTTCGACCCATACCCATTCTTCCCACCAACAATCTTCTCTTCTGTCTTGTCATAGTTAGTTGACGTAAGTAAGTTTCCAAAGATTAATTCTGGAATCATGACACCATGTTCTTCGCTCATCTCGATGGGAATCCCATCTCCATCGTTCTCAATGGAGAGAATCGTATCACCATTCGCAGAAGTCGCAGTGATATCAATGTGTTTGATGTGAGTCATACCGGCCGTCGTGATAGAGCGCACATATTCATCGCGGGCATTGACCACGATTTCATCAAAGATTTTGTAGAGTCCTGGATTGAAGTTAAGCTTGCGCCACATCATTTTATTGGAAGTGGAATCGTACACCCAACGCGTTTCTTCATTCGTTTTGGTGCTGCCGACGTAGGTGTCAGGGAGCTCCAAGATGTGCTGGTGATGGGTGTGTTTTTGATACTTGCGAACGGTAGTCATGGTGGAAGGGTGCCTTTTTAAAAGCAAGATACCTAATCAAATTTTAGAGTATATAAAAATTGATTGGGTATAAATCTTATAATAGTTGTGACCATCAACAATAATTACACACACATGGAGGGCAAAGAAATGGCAGCGCACGTGTTATCGCGTGTAGAAAATATTATTTACCTGACTGGGCTTATCAATTTGGCAGCAAATAACACGATGAATAGCGTTGCACAACTTGGAGTAAATGCACGAAGAAATCAAACGCATATCTTGAAGTCCCAACAGGATATCACACGACGTCAAGTAGGTACGCCAACTGATACCTATCGTATCGTATATAATCCCGCGGATATTACATTAATTGGCGGGTCAGTATTAACTATATATGATCATCTATTACCCGCTTCTAAAGCACAGCATGATATTAAGCCACTGCAATCCTACATGCAACGAAGAACCACTGATATTGATATGGTTTGGTGGCCAACCATTAAGTTAAACGAGGAATCTGCTTTTATGCAAACAAAATCCGATAAAGAACGCAAAGAGATGTGTAAAACATTTGTATATGAAAAGGGACCATATATTGTCATCTCTACCTCTCCTGCCATAATGACAGTGGCCGATGTATTCGAAGAACAGCTTCGCGCCGTCTTTCAAGAGGCACTACCGACCATTCAAACCAATGTGCTAATCGCACTATTAGAAAATGCAGTACCTATCCAAGTACAATCCTTTAGTATCGATATTGCCAGAAGATCGCAGGCAATTACTGGAACACACACCATGATTGTCTCCATTACAGTAAATGGTATTATCATGGAGGAAATATGTCAAATCTCCTTGCACGACGGCGGGTCATCACAGCTCTATCGGCGAGATGGTGAGCAAAATACGCAACTTGAGCATATGACGCGTGATCCGGTATATTGCACGGTTAAGAATGCATATCTTGTTAAATTAAAAGAAATGAATATCCATGTACCGTTTGTTCATACGATACAGATTCCATCTGTGCTTCATTTTGTGGAGCAACAGATGTTTGCATTCGGAAATAATATAATGCCTATGGTGGTAGAATCTGGTTCAGTGCAACATGTGCAACATGTGCAACATGTATTACAGCCTCCACACGTACTACATGCCAAACAGTACGAACGATATACAAAGGCGTTTGCTCATTTTAAACGAGCGTTTTATCTAAAACTTGTGATGCATGCATTTAATATAAGTGAACCTGTACACAATAAAAAGACTCTCGTGTACGATAATACTTTTCTTGCACGGCACTTATCACATCCTGCACTTCTTCATGATTTAGAGGAAGTTATTTGGTATCGCATGAGAACCTTTGCGCCGCATATTCGGATGGCAATGGAAGTAATTGGACAACAGCATGACCCCTTATTGCACTTTCTATTCGATCCGATACTGACAGAAGATGAATGGGCGCAAACCATCTTTCACGCAAAGAAAAAGATACTTAGTTACAAAAAACAAAATATGCAACGCAGTAAAGATCCGCAGCTAATAGAACTCCTTAAACAATTTACAAGTATAAATGAGGCACTTGTCAAGCTGACTGTAGATGATTATAAAAAATATTACCACGCAATCATGCTCAGTGTTCATGTCAATGAATTGATTTTCAAAATGAGGGTACAATGCAACGCCCTTAAACATCAGGTTGTACATGAAGGACTGTATATTACAGAGAATCCAAATACCACTACAACTATTATGCATAATTACATGACAATCAATACGATTTATGATGACTGGAATCATAATACAGCCGCATTACATCAATTGCATACGGAGAATATGAAAGCCCCGTTGCATATAATTAATGTATTATTCATATTATTGGAGGAATTTGAAAAGTATACCTCCTTATATCATAATCGTTCCAACCTATTGGGATCTATTGCACGAAACACACATCGAATACATCAGGAATTGTAAACCCACATCTACTTACATTATTTTTCTTGTATCATGAATAGGATATGAAACGGCGCACAAGAAAACAAGGAGGCGGCCCTTTACCGCTCGAATATTTTGGTGTAAAGACAGGAAACTATTCGGCTGCGAGTGGAGCAGATATATTAGATGTGAAGGGACAAACCATTCGTCCTCATATTGGTGGTAGAGTAACCCGAAATCGTAAGCCCCATCGTAAGTCTCAACGTAAAACTCGTGGTGGATTCATCCCCTCGGTAATGGAAGGATTTGCATTTGCTGCGAATAAATACATTGTGCCGTTGGCGTTATTTGCAGGATATAAGATGATAACTAAGGGTAAGCCGACACGTCGTACAAAGAAGCACTTTTTTAAAAGCACCTCTTGATTGCCCTTTGGGCAATCACTCGGCCGTGTGGGCGCCGACGCCCACAAAGTGCGCAAAAAGCACTATAGGCACTTTTTAAAAAAGCACCTCTTGATTGCCCTTTGGGCAATCACTCGGCCGTGCTAGCGCAGCATGCGCCGACGCCCACAAAGTGCGCAAAAAGCACTATAGGCACTTTTTTAAAAAAAGTGCGCAAAAAGCACTATAGGCACTTTTCAAAAGTAATAGAAAAAGTGCTAAAAATTTTATGAAGTTATGTCTTGATTTTTGTGGACTTTTTTCTAAAAAGTCCGCGTTTGAATCCCCATCTTATCGCATTCCGGACATAGTTGAAAACGAAAACATGCAATAGTCTAAAGCAAATACTGAGAAGTAAACACAATGAGTGTCGCACCAACCGCGCGTCCAAACGCGAATGGTAATCTGTTCGAAATTCGTACCGTACAATCTGCTGCCTTTCGGACGTTGATTGAGGCCTTGAAAGAGATTTTAACAGAGGCAAACTTGGAGTTTGATAATACTGGTATTAAGGTAATTGATGTGGACGAAACCCATACGGTTTTGACGTATCTGCGCCTGCATGCTGACCGGTTTGAGTATTTTTACTGCCCTGCCAAATATGTGCTCGGTATCAATATGATTTACTTGTTCAAACTGATCAAGACCCTCAGTAATAATGACAGTCTGTCTCTTTTTCTCCCTGCCAGCAATCCGAACAAACTGGGCATTCGTGCAGAGAATGCCGAAAAGGGTACCACGAATACGTGGATGATGAAGCTGTTTGATACGAATGTGGAGAACATTGAATTCCCTAATATTTCGTTTACGTCTATCATTCATATGCCATCCACTGATTTTCAGAAGATTTGCCGTGATTTTAATGCGTTAGCGGAGAAGCTGGAGATTACCAGTTCCAATTCGGACCTGATTTTTCGTTGTGTGGGTGATTTTGTGGATGGAGAAACGGTAATCATGTCAAATAATCAAGGGGCGATTGAAGTGGAGCGAAATACGAATGAGATTGTACAGGGTATTTTTGAGCTCAAGTATTTGGTTCTGTTCACGAAGTGTACCAATCTGTGCACGAGTACGCAGATTCATTTGAAGAACGATTATCCACTAGTATTGCGGTACATGGTGGCAAACTTGGGTGAAGTACGATTGGTTCTCGCTCCTCAGAAACAGAAGACGGAGCCTATGGGGCGACCACAGAAGGTGTAGCACTTTGCACTTTTTAAAAAAAAGTGCGCAAAAATCTAGTTGGATTGTATTGCACTTTTTAAAAAGAACCTCTTGATTTGCCCTTTTGGGGCAAATCACTCGGCCTCCCTTCGGGCGGGCGCATACTCCGTTAACGCCCACACAGTGTACAAAACACATTGCCAACCTACGTTATCGTATTTTGGCAGCGTATTTTTATTATTTCATAACTTTTTTATCGAAGTTCTGAAAAGTTCTAGTAGTATTTTAATGTGGTTTAGGATATGAAGCTGTAAATAATACAGAGCATTATGTCTATTTGTATATATTAGTAGTATACTTAAACATGCTACGTAATATAAAAGTATAGTATGGAAAACACTTTGCAAAAGAAGCGTATAGCGATCTGTTATTTTGGAAAAACACGTGCCACACGATTTATTTTTAAATCGCATCAAAAGCATCTGTTTGAACTACTAAAAAAGGTTAATATTGAATATGATATTTTTATGCATAATTGGAAAACATACGATAATTTGATACAGCGGGATTCGTTGAAGGTTCCAGATGATTATCTTGAATATACCTTATTGGATCCCACATGTTATCGTATTGATAAACAAGACGATTATTTGAACTCGCTTACATGGACGGATTATTGTGATGAGGAAGCGTTCAAGATTCATGGTGATAGTAAGTATACATGGGTACCGAAACTGATTAAGAACAATGTTTGTGCCCAGGAATCGTTACGCCGTGTGACAGATATGTGTACCCGCTATGGAAAACACTATGATTATGTACTCTATATTCGTCCTGATTTATTACTAGAATCTGATTTTAACTGTAAATTATTTGATCAAGTGACGGATACGTCTATTCATATTTTGGCATATGGTGGGCATGCTGGATACAATGATAAAATGGCATTGACTGCCTATTCATCATGCGAACACTATGGCAATCGTATTACAAAATACATGGCATATAAAAAAGAGTTTTTGCGTGTTGCAGCAGAGGTATTTTGTAAGTATTGTGTGGATCTGCATTTTAAAGAAGTCTATCTTATGCCGTTGCGAACGTGTCTGATTCGACCGAATCAAACGAGGGATCAGGCGGGTCCTTAACGCGGGGGACGCAATTGCTTCGCTTAGTGCCCCTGTTTCGATGTATCTATATCTATTTTCATAAATTTTAAGAATATACGTAGTTTTAATGTGGTTTTCTAACTTTTTTCTAAAAAGTCCCACCATTTCCTCGCCGAAGCCGATTCTGCTTTTGCCCTTCGGACAATATCAGAATCGGTTGTGTGATACGTTTTACCACAAAGCAAAAAAGAATGAACGCGTGCATATCCCCATTGTTGTTCCGTAGCACCAGGACGATGGCCAGTTCGCCAGGCAGCCATGCCACGATTGTAGGATTCTTTGATGTATTTTAGGGGTACACCTGTAGCCTTTGATTTAGATGTAAGAGAGGTAGCCTCGGGAAATCGTTTCTTCCATTGAGCAGTATAACCAGAGGTGGGAGTCTGTATTCCCTTGTCTGTTGCAAACCCAGTATACGCCTTTGGATTCTTCCAAGATAATGCGCCAAATCGTTTTATCTCTTTCTTTCGTTGATCCCGTTTTTTTAGGGATAGACCTCTGTAATATTTGGGAGGGTAATATATTTTCTTTTTACGCGTGTACATTAAATAATGTCTTACTATAATGTATATAAAAAACAAAAACAGTATCGTTTTTTGTTTTTTATAGTTAATAATGTTTTATAAAGATACTTCATGTGAGGGGTGTGGGGACTGGCGATGCAATCGCGTCTCCACCTCACATTTTCTTCTGCACAAACGGTGTATAGATAATATCGGATTCTTTGACCGACCCAATGGACGTAACCAAATCACTCGGCGCATGATAGGTCTGAGCATCGGTGTTCCACACTTTAATGATATTGAATCCTCGTTTAGGGCTAATAGAGAGTCCATTTACGCGATTAGCCGAATTAGTTGATACCGCATCAAACATGGCAGCGATCACATAGGTGATGAATGCTTCAGATGCATCTTTCTTTTGACAGCGAAAGGAGTAGCAGCCACCACGAATGTGGTGATGATGTTCCCACAGTGGAGGCGATGGATCACGCATCAGGAAGAACATGCCATCGGATAATGACTCAGCCTTCAAGGTGTCGATAATCGCCCAGAATTGATACCACGTTTTCATTGATCCAAGACTAACGAAGGTATTGAGTGTCCATTTCGTTTCTTCTGGGGAATGGAAATACAACGTCCATGGCCCAGAAGGAATGACAGAATCAATCGTTAGAGCCATTGGATAATAGAATACGTGAGTATCTAAGCGTAGAACAGGTTACATTTCTTTAAGTTAATCGCCGTAATCAAATTTTATTTAGGCGATATTCTATCGTATAATTTGTTCTGACGAACATCAAAGGAGACCGTACTCGTTAACGGAATAATGCGTTCTTCTCCAAGATGATCAATTAGATGAAATTGAATAGGATTTGTAGTAGGAAACCAATGGGATGTAGAAATACACCATGATATGAAGAGGTTGTGCAAGGTGGGACAGTTATCTGGAGAGGCATACACGCGAAATGTTTCAAAAAACGGATCCATGTCATATTCTTCACGTACAATTGGATCATTTCGTCCACTTCGTAGTACAACTAGTTTAACCGACAACCATGACAGTTTACAAGGTACATTACATAATGAATGCTTACTCATTAGGATTTTCTGAGATACATTGTATACCCAATTATCTTGAGTTGGATTTACAATATGTGATTGTGGAAGTGCATACCCAGGAAAAAGGAGCCAATTCTCATTATACGACCGTATGTGTTTAATAAAGTGTGTACATGAAGATAAAAAAGAAATACACCATGTTTTTATGGCGTAATACCATGTAATAAAAAGAATAGCAGTTTTATAATGAGCCATATTTACTTATTTCTATTCATATTTAAGTTATGATTTATTGAAGAATTTCACGATTTGTTTCTTTTCATTCCATAGGCCGATAAGAACGGGTTCATCTTGATCATCCAATTCATAAATGTTATTTTCGTTGTCTTTGTAATAGGACTTTCCACTATATTTTATTTCCTCTAGTTCTACTGCATCTTCCTCTTCTTCTTCTTCTTCCACCTCTTCCTCTTCCTCTTCCTCTTCCTCTTCCTCCACCTCTTCCACCTCTTCCACCTCTTCTTCCTCCACTTCCTCCACTTCCTCTTCTTCCACTTTCGCTTCCACTTTCGCTTCCACTTTCGCTTCCACTTTCTGTTCCAATTCCACTTTCGATTTTGCTTCCACTTTCTGTTCCAATTCTACTTTCTGTTTCAATTCCACTTTTGGTTTCACTTCCACAGGCTCTTGCATATCTTCCTTTGTAGCAATCTTCATGTCTTCCATACGCTGCTCGGGATACACTACATCGTTCTTTTGTACCATGTAGACTTGTTCAAATAAATCGGGCGATGATAAATCGGAGGGTGATTCGAGTTCATCCAGATTTTCATCAATATGAATTTCTTTTACACCTTCAAGCACATCGATACGATCCATGATGTGATTCAATGTGTACTGTTGTGCATTCATTTGTTTCGAAAGGCAATCAAGTCTATCCGTCATGGAAGTACTTTCATTATCAGGAACACGTAGCAGCCATTGTTCCAATTGTTGAAGCTCTTTATGGATAGTAGCCATACACGTTTGAATAAGAACAGAACGAATGGAAGACATGATGTATAAATTCAGAGTATCATCTTATTTACGTATTTGATGCATCAAATTTTATAAAAAGTGTTTTAGGCCCTGATAGGGTCGTGCTTAATTTTAAGATTGATACAAGCGTCAAGAGTAGATTCCCATGCCTTGAGAGGTTTGGTTCGTCGTAGACGAAGAACTTCTTCTGCCTTTTGCAAACGTTCATTCACCGTCTCGGTTACATTCTTAGTAAGACTTGAATCATAGAAGTCAATTGGTTTGGTATCCATGGTAGAGAGAATGCTTACCATCGGTGGTAGATGAATATCAACGCGCCATTTATGAGAATAAATCAATGCGCGAAACTCTTGAATAGAAAGACTCCCACCAAAGAGGGTAAGTGAGATCCTTGCAGGTGCTGCCAAAATTTTTCCACCACATGCATCTCCATAAACGCGGTGCAAAAGAGCGAGTTGCTCCCACCGTGTATGAAAGTCTTGCCGCATATCAAATAAATAAGAGCATGCACATTCGGGGCTACAAAAGTTTCCCATAACTTGCAAGTATTCGCCAGTATCTCGCATGGGTAATACGACGGGCCTATGCGCAAACGTATGACAGCACCAAAAACAGGCTACATCTGATTTTAGAGGGATGGTTTTTACCTCAGAGGAATCTTTGAATTGCACCAAGATAGTTGATTTTAGCGTATAGTAATCGATCTCTGGTTCCGAGCTGGGTTTCGTTTCGGCAGTGTTATGTTTATCTACTTTTGGTTCCTCCTTGTAAATGGTCTCTTGCAAGTGTTCTACGTCATCTACAAAAGGATTATCTGCATAGCAGTCATATGGTTGTGCATCAATTGGCGGCAATGGATTATAGGTGATAGGCATATCATTCATGTATACATCTTTGCTTTGAATGGGAAGATGAACAATAAGAGGTCGCTTTGCACCAGCTAAAAGATTGCCTTCAATCCCATCGGGCGTAATAATAGCTACAACTGGAAATTGTTTCTTTTTACTTACTTTCTTTGGAGCTTTTGGTTCTTTTTGAGCTTTTGTAACTTGTTCCACATGTGGTTCTTCTGTAACTTCGGCGGTAACCTCTGCAACTTCGCTCTCTACCACTTCGCTCTCCACCACTTCGCTCTCCACCACTTCTTCTTTAACCTTGGATGCTTTAGTAACACTGCGTTTAGCACGGGGTTTACCACTCATAACTAAACTTGTTAGTCATGTATTTATTTAGGTTGTTTAGCATTTAGACTACCTAAAGAAATAGAATGTAACGAATCCTTTCGTATTTTATTGACCGTTTAATGGCCATACAGAGCCTTGTACGCAACCTTGTTGGTAAAGTGGTACACGAGGGCAAACACGAACGCATGAACCATTGCCTTGGTAGCCAGGGAGCCGTGAGCGGGCAACGTCAACAGAATACCAGGGGTTAGAACAAAGAAGAGCAGGGCAGTAAACAGAATCATCAACGGGTGGTGCATCATTTTTATACTACTATCTGATATTTTATGGTGGGGGACCTTCGGTCCCCCACACCCCTCTTGATGGGACCGAAGGTCCCCCACACCCCTCTTGATGGGACCGAAGGTCCCCCACACCCCTCTTGATGGGACCGAAGGTTCCCCACACCCCTCTTGATAGGACCTAAGCTACTATCGAAATAGTATTCCAGGATGTCCGTTGATACCTCTTTTTGGTGTGAACGAGTTAGGACATGTTTCTCTATGTTTTTAAAAAACCCTAAAACATTACAGCATCTTTTATTGTTTGGCCCCCCAGGGTCTGGGAAAACGACAAGCGCCGGATGGCTGGTAGAACAAATCTGGGCAAATCGTAAATCGCTGATGTGCATTTCCATGAATGCAGCCGATGAACGCAGTCTAGAATCCATTCGCCAGAAAGTATTTCCATTTTTACGGGTGGATTGGCGAACGGAGACGGAGACCGCGCCACGATTTCTGATTTTAGATGAATGTGAAACATTGACAGAAGCTGCACAGTTATCTTTGCAGACTATTTTGAATACTGACCCAAAAGATATATGTGTCATTCTTATTTGCAATTCACAGAGTCGTATTCATCCAAAGTTGCGACAGCGTCTTTTAAAGATTCGTTATGATCCTCCATCACATCGAAATAATGCAGTAACAAATGGAGAGATGGATATGTTTACTGCAATTACTCGCGGGGACCTACGTCAACATCTAAGAAAATCAGAAATGGAACTTCGTATTTGGAACTATATTCATTGCCATCCATCTGAAATACCAGCCATTATTCAAGATAGTCAAATTGACATTCATACGATTATTTCAGAAATCATGCTTTTAGCCGATATGTTTTCTATTTTAGATAGTGTACTTATTGATAGGATTAATTTGATTTATCCATTGATTATTGACAGTACGCTTCTTCATGCAGAAACCGACAAACAAGTTTTAAATCTGATTATGGCATTTAAAGCAAAATTTGATCGGTTGTTTGATTGTCAAGAATGGTAAGAAAAATGGCAACCGCGCTAAAGCCTTCAATGACCTCGGAGTTAAAGTGCTTAGAATCAGGTCCCTATACAAAGACAGCACTGCGTGTATCCACGATGGTGATTACAGCACATTGGGGAGCCCTCATTCAACTGGATAAACTATTTGAATTATTGAAACAGCATATTATCCCTTTGTGGTATCCAGGTGTAGGAATCCTCAAGTTTGAACATAAAAATAAGGTATTGGGTTCAAGTTATAAGGATATTTTCACCAATCGTAAAATTACATCCAAATCCTTCTTCAATCAATCCACGATCGTGATTCGTCGCAGAACGGAGAAAGAGGATAGTTGGAAAGAGGTGAATGTAAAACTATTTGCTAACGGTGGCATTCAGATGACAGGAATTACGTCTGAATCCTTTGCTCAAAAGACAATTGAATGGCTTCTTGAACTTCTGCAATCGCTTCCTGAGTCGCCTTTTGTAGTGTCGCCTTCGGGTGATAAGCCGTCTATTCAACGATTCTCTGTACAACTCATTAATACGGATTATGCGCTTAATAAATTTATTAATCAAGATGCACTGCACAAAATTTTGATTAATGAATACAATTTGTTTAGCATGCTTGAAAAAACAATTTATCAGGGTGTAAATACCAAGTTCTTCTTCAATACATCCAACTCAGGAAAGGGAATCTGTCAATGTGAACAGTTCTGTAAAGGGCAAGGCACGGGACATGGCGAAGGAGAATGCAAACGAATTACGATGAGTATCTTTCGAACAGGGCGAATTATCATTACGGGTGCACGTAAAATATATCAAATTGAGGCGGCATATGATTTCTTAAACACGGTCTTTGATAAACACCATGCTACGGTGCTCTATGCTCCGAATACGGCATAATAAGGTCTCTCCGAATGGTTGCGTTAAATTTAAAATAAGGAATTATATTTTCTTGTCAGACCTAGAACATGAGTGCCCCGGCTTCTAATGCGCATAGTACAAAACCGTCTGTGAATGGTGGTTCTTCTGTGGCTACTCATACTACTGCTACTGCTACTCATGCTGCAACTGCTACTCATGCTGCAACTGCAACTCATGTGGCTGCTAATGCTACTAGTGTTATCGTTCTTCCTGCACCTAACACGCTATTACAAGCTGCAAAGATTGCAATGGAACAAGATCGTGCCATTATGTTAGACTATTTTCATGACACACTACATGGTACGGCATTTCTTGGCGAGGATCCGCACACAAATGAACGTATTCTTGTTAAATCCAAAGATGAATTCACCTCATTGATCAAGAAACTGTACAAAATTGGCGAGGATTTCATTATCCTGACGGAAAATTCCCTGTATATTGTGTCTGGTAAAATTCAAAAGCGTAAAGTGAACCTGGCCAGTTTGCAAGAGGCATATGATGCCCAACTGTAGGAGATAGACCAAAGGGTTAAACCTTTTCTTTTTATTTATTCTATAACGTAATATAAATATGAAGTTGCCAATTGTTTCCGAAATTATTATACTCGTTGTTCTTTTTATTGGATTGGCATTCCTATTTGATGTTCATGGAAAGGGCACAACGTATACATTTATCATTACACATGGTATTGCGCTGATTATTGCCCTATTTCTTTCAAAGATAATTTATACTGTCATTCATAAATAATAGAAATAATAAAGAATTATTTATCGTTTCTATTAGTCTAATGGACATTTCAAATGGGTACTCACTATCACGCCAGGCCTACAAACGTACGCCCAATCTTACTAGTTATAAACATAGCAAATCCAGAGGCAATCTGTGCATAAAATACAGGAGTTCTCTTTGTACAACATACTAAATAGAAGGATAACCCCGCAAAAAATAAGAAACTAAGCCAGAACAACTTTGTAAAAGTATCCATGCTCTACTATCTATATACACAAAAAGTGCCCGTTGGTCTAAATTAAACCTATTATGATTTTACTGACTCTTTTGCGCAGCCTTTAGCGCAGGATGCAATGCCCGATCGCAAATCAGGTATAAGAACAGGGCAGATGTGGCAGAAATTCCAAACGACAACAGAATGTTAAACATCATGCTGATGAGCATACTGAACGGCATTTTTGACGTGGAAAAGATCCAAACTCCGCCAATAAAGGAAATCGCCGCAAAGACACAAAAGATGATGAAAAAGATATAGAAATATCCACAGAGAACGTTATCAGGAATCATGTCCGTCCACGAATTAGAAGTGGTAGCCTTGGTGGGCGTGGCCGATTGCATAAAGTTCATGTTCTACTCTAGTGCGCCATTTTTTATCAAAGGATTAGATAGAAATGCCCAAAAACCGTTTTGCATCCCGGAAGAGAAGCCAAAAGCATAAGCGTCGTGGAACGCGTAGAGGTGGATGCCAAGGACACCCTTTAACCGGTGCACCCGTAGGCGATAGTTTAGCAGGAAGCTGGTCCTCGAAGATGTCTCAGGGCCAGGGTGGTGATTATTTGAAGTACCATGTTGGTCAGCATGGCGGATATTTGGCGGGCGCTCCCGTAAGTGCGATTGATGGTTCCATGCTCCCTGCAGCAATGCAGGGACCGGCTCATGTGGCGGGTACATTTAAGGCATACGCGGATGTGGCTGGCTTGAAAGACCAAGCAGGAGGCCGTCGTCGTAAAACGTTGCGTAAGCAACGCAAACAGCGCAAGCAGCGCAAGCAACATAAATTGCAGCGCAAATCGCAACGTAAACAACGTCGGTCTCAGCGCAAGTCGCAACGTCGGTCTCAGCGTCGGTCGCAGCGTCGGTCGCAGCGTCGGTCTCGTGGCGGATCCCTGGGATATGCTGCCTTTCCGAGTAAGTCCATGCTACTGGATGCCAGCGGATATGCTCGTGCTGGCTTGAATCCTGACTTCGTTACGGGTGGCGTAGAAGCGCAACAGGCTAGACTGCGGGAGGCCATGTAAGTGGAGGCTCCCTTTGGGAGCCCCCACACCCCCCACATGATATTTTCTTCATCATAACCTATTTTATATTATATAATGCAGTTATGAATTGTGGGGTGTGAGTGTAGCGTAGTATTGGTATTCCGAAGGGGGGCCTTCACAGCAGTTATAAATTGTGGGGGGTGTGGGGGCTCCCGAAGGGTGCCCCCACAATGTAGACATCTTCTTGAATAGCAGATTCCTCGCACGTATGCGCTCTAACATTATCTTTAAACAATGGCAACAATGCATCACGCCCTTTTGAACTAAAGAGTTTACGATCGCTTGGTTTAATGGATACATCGATTACAAGATACAAATCGCCATATTTACCAATATTTCCAGGAATCGGCATACCAAATCCACTCAAACAGTATGTATCACCTTGAAAGGAACCCGCTGGAATTCGAACAAAGAGTCCCTCATCGTATCCTGGATGTAAATTAAGTTGAATCACGCATCCAAGCAGTGATTCCGAGAGAGAAAGTGTTACCTTTGTTTCCAAATGCTGTAAACTATCCCCCTTTCTTGAAAAGTATTTGAAGGCAGGGTCATTCGGATCCTCCTGTATCATGATATGGGCATCACCTGGCCGTTCAAAGGCGGGATGGTCAGAGCATACTTCAGGAAAAATAAATGTCTCTTGTGGTTTTGTGCCAGGAATGACACGTACAGAGAGTGTGCGTTTTTCCGCAAGAAATCCTTGACCTGTGCACTTTTTACAGACTTCCAAAATGCGCTCCCCCTTTCCTTGGCATTCCAAGCATGGACCCGTCGTGTGCATCGCCATGGGACCCACTTGAACCACTTGTGTAATGGCACCTTGACCGTTACATTTACGACACATCTCTCTTGTCTTTGCACCAGTGTGTTCACAATCACCACAAAAGGATTGACGATTAATGGTGATTTCGAAGCTGTGACCCAGATAGAATTGTTCCAGTGTAAGGTGGATGGATTGTGCCGCGGGTGCCGATTTTTTCCCTTTGCGAACAGGGCCTCGCTGTGGACCAACAGACGGGTTACCGAACATATTTCCAAATAAATCATTCAAGTTCACTTCAAAAGGGAATCCGCCTGGAGGGAACCCTTGAGGAAAGGGAAATCCTTGAGGAAATCCTCCCTGTCCCATTTGTTGCTCATCCGTTACACCCATTTCATCATAGAGCCGCCGCCGCTTTTCATCGGTTAGAATTTCACTGGCACGTAGAATTTCTTTGAATTTTTCTGGATCACCGCCTTTATCAGGATGATGGGTGCGAGCCAGCTTTAAATATGCCTTTTTAATGGTGGTACAGTTATCTGTGCTTGATACACCGAGTATGTCATACAAGGAGGTATTCCTGGACATGGTTAACTTGTTACTATGAATTCCGTTTAGGCCTTTTTGGTAAAAAGGCCCCAAAAATACAAAAATATAAAAATTATCAAAATATATAATCATCAAAATATATAGGATCTTTTAGATTTTTTAATTGTTCTAATATGTTTTTTGGGGCCTTTTTTCTAAAAAGGCCTAAAAGGCCTAAAGTCCATCAAAGATTCAACCTATAAGGAGGGATGTCCTCATTAGTGGGTCAGGAGTCCATATGGGCAGAATGCATAAAACAATTTGAAACACCTAGCCATATTTTCATTACAGGTGCACCTGGATGTGGAAAAACGACACTGATGCGCGAACTTCTACAGACCTATGCCAAAAAGAAGAAGCGCCCTACTCCCCATTTATGGGGGGTTGATTCTATTGATGAGTGTCTTCTATTAGGTCCTGATCAAGACCGAGGGATTCAAACGATTCGTGGTCAAGTGAGTCTCTTTATTCGGCAAATGGGGGTGGGAGAGGATATTTTTCGTTGGGTGATTATTGACGATGTGGATACCTTTCCGCAGATTTCGCAGCAAGCCTTGAGGAGACCAATGGAATCCTATTCGCATATTACGCGGTTTCTGTTTATTGGAACCTCGGAAGAGGACTTGATTCCTGCCCTGAGGTCGCGGTGTATCCATATTGCCATGAATCCGATTGATTCCATTCTGCACATGAAGCATTTTCTACATCATGTTGCCATGCCGACTCCCGATAAATTTACAGAGGACATGTGGAGCTGGGTGATTAATATTGCAGGAAACAACATCAGTGATTTAGTTCGATTGTTAAAGTTGATACGCGACATTCATGTGACGTTGAAGGAAGAGCTTAGCCTTAAACGCGTAAGAATCCTGTGTTCGGCTCCGTTCTATGTGGATTTTATTCCATTGCTAACGGCCATGTCGGCCAACGATTCTACTGCGGCCATTAAAAGCCTCCTTCTCATCTGGAAACGGGGATATGCCTATGAAGATATTTTGGAGAGTTTCCAAGTCATTAATACGCTGTTTGGAAACAATAACTTCAAAGACAATATTCAAATTCATAAATTCTTGATTCATTCTTGGATTTCCTATTGCAAAGGGAATACAAGCATTTTGGCGTTGCAGAATGTGATTTATAAGACCATAACGTAACAGAAGTAATTACATTTTAGTCTTTTTAAACTTACGATTTGTTTTATTTTTATGACGTATGATACGACGTTTTGTACGTCGTTGACGTTGAATATGCATTCCACCTTGTGATTGCATTGTTCGGTGCGCTCTTTGGAATCTGTCATAATTATTACGTAATATAATATAATCTTCGCGAGGTTCCGTTGTAGGAGCGGTATCAACAATAAATGCATATGTCATAGGTTTGCCTGTCGGTTGGCTGGAAACTGGTAATATTTTCATCATGAATTGCGATGGTTCCACTTCAGTAGAAGACTTAAGACCAGTTGGTGTAATTTCCATTCTTACAAAATTTCCTGTTAACCACTTATCTTTATATTCGACATCGTCAGCGATGGCTGGGTTTTTATTTAAGTTATTAAAAAAAACAGTAATACCGGTTGGTAAAAATATGCATTCCTTCCATAATTCACTTATATTTTCAACATGTTTACCTCTAACTATGGAGCCATAATGGGTGGATGAATAATATTTATCTTTTGTTATAATATCAACTGATCCGATAGGTTCATAATTTATTCTTATAAATCGGGTTGGTACAGCATTAGAGGCGCGTGTAGGGACTGTGATGGGGCGAGTATTATACACTTGTGTAGGGCGAGCATTAGAGGCGCGTGTGTTCCGTATGACGGGGCGAGTATTATACGCTTGTGTAGGGAAACTCTGATATTGATTCGGCTGCATATTTATACTATATGTTTATAAATAAATTTTACCGCCAAATCCGACTCCATAATCTGTTCTTCGCTCATACGCAAGAACCAACCAAAGGCTTCGCGGTCCCGCAATTCCGTCCAAGGAAAGGGAACGTATACCGAATGAGGTGGCACGTCAAATGGCGGGGCACCTGATGCAAGGAGGTCTTCTAATTGAATCCGTTTTCCGTCCTGTTTGCGACTGAGTTCAGCATGGGGATCGACCACAATGCCGGTTTCCACATAGGCTTCAGAGAACCGCACAAAGTCCCATTTTTCGTCCTTACGAATCTGACCGCCACCGCGCTTCTCGGCCACACGTTTGTACGCAACTGCCATCCATTCTTCAAACATAGGATGATGCGGCTTCGGACTCCATATCGCACGAAAGCCAGGTAGGGTAGTTCCGTTCGGGCCTGAATAGGATTCGTCCAGATCCATGCCGAAAAACACCGATTTTTCTTTGGGTAGCTTACCGAATGGTTTGAGGCAGATACTGTAAGGAGACAGCCAGAGTCCACCATATTTTGCCAGAATAGCGGCGCGTAAATAATTCATTTCCTCATCATTGACGGGACGAATAGGGTCGCGTAATCCGGGAGGAAGTTGCTCCCATCCGCCTAATCGTTCTGCAGCACCGGCGAGGCCACCGATGACTTCAATGCGATACAGATCGTGATTATGCTTAACGATGCGTTTATAGCACATATTGAGGAAGGGGATGTGCAAGGCACGAGATCCGCGAGCACCGAAGTCGGCCCAGGAGCGCGAATTCACGTCGCTGTTATCGTAGTAGAGCCAAATGACGGGTTTGTCCATTCCACGCTCCAATAAGTGTTTGTCCAAAAAGGGGTTCTTTTTCAGAAGGTCCTTTGAATAGAGGGTGCCATAAACGAGTGCAATAATAATCAAGATACCTAAAATGAGAAGAAGGCGTTCAAAGGGACTCATGCCTGACTACGTATGTATTAGATTTCTTAAGGGGACCTCCGCTCCCCTTGACCCCTGACATGGGGTACCTTGACCCTTATATGGGGTACCTTGACCCATGACATGGGGTATTTACGTTATAATAATTTGATAAAAGAATCGTTTTTTACTGGATTGTCTTCTATACCATTCATCGTGTCTTTTACTGCGTTTTCTTCTATACCAATCATCGTGTCTTTTACTTCATTGGCTCCCCGTAGCGCCCATTGACTAACCGAAGTCGTCTTGAAATAGTCGGCAATGCGTTGTTTATGGGCCAATTCCTCTTCTTGTTTCTTCTTTTCATATGCAGCAATGGCTTCTTTATCCTGATCGGCAACCGTTTCATATACAGTATCTCGTTCTAACATATAATCGGCCATACGTAATTCCATCGTTTTATTCGTTTCATGATATTCAGGTAATTTATCATAAATCGTATTATCGGATGTATAGGCCTCTTTCAAATCGGTATATTCGGGATTTATCCCAGAATCGGATGTATAGGACTGTCCAATGATTGGAATGAGCGCATTACCGCGTATGCTATGCATATCATGTATTACAAACGCCATTTCATCTGGATGTAAAATAATAGCGCTACCAGTTGGTTTCTTCGATAACAGCGCTGATTCAAATACATGATTTAAGTCGGATTCATCAAAAGACGGTGCTACTACCACATCAGGAACATCCTCTTTTGCACGAAACCATTCGTCGTAGCCCTGTTCCTGCTCCTGGTGCACGGCCTCAAACTTTTCATTAAATGCTTTGTTAAATGCCTCATGTGTAGAGCTGTCAATTTGATCATATACTTCATTCATGAGATTGTTGAGTTCTAAAATAAATTGATCCTCACGAGCTTTTCGCACGTCCTCCACAAAAATGGATGGTAGACCATCACGACCACCTGTTATACGTTTGATGATGTCAAATAAGATAATGTAGGCGGATAGTACTTTGTCAAAATCCCCTTCTTCGCCACCGCGATCAGGGTGGGCTTTAATGGCTGCGGTCTTAAAGGCTTTTTTGAGGGTTTCTGCCGTAACATCATCGAGGGAATGAAATCCGAGAAGGGCAAGAGAGGATTCTACTGACATACTATTGTGTGGTATCATAACGTTTATGTTTGTATAACACGTCTTTTTAGATTAATAGGTTAATTTCTTCTGATTCAAGTCCACCCCATCCGTAATCACCATCTGCTTCATGCGATCGCTATACTGCTGATTGCGAACAGCCATCTCGGCCCGTTTGCGCTCACGCATGGAATCCTGTGCTTGTTGCCGATTTTCAAACTCACGAATACCATGTAGTTCGGTCTGGGTAAAGGGATCAGGGGCTTTTTCACGCGATGCGCGGTATTGTTCAAAATTGCGGTCGCCGACAGCCACATTGGAGACTTTATCCGAAATGGTGGAATCCGAAGTATACGCGCCGCGCAAATCAGTGAATTGAAATCGCGAATTGGGTGCCGCCGTGTAACTGTCAGGTCGTTCACCGACCAAGTCCACTCCATGATTCGGGTTCATGGTTAGTGCCATTTCACCAGGATGCACGATCAAATTGGTACTTTGTCTCGCATTTTTCTTGGTGTCCTCATCAAACATCTTATTGAACACGTCGCGATTGAATTCTCCCTTAAAGGAGGGCCCTGCCGCTTTGGAATCACCCGATTTGAGCCAATCACCATACCCATCGGAATCGGGATCGGGCATGTGAGTTTGTTCAAACAAGGTATTGAAGGCATTCATGTCGAGGTTCTTGGCATTGAGACGGACGGGTGTGCCCGTGTGTTCCCATTGTTTCGCCTCCTGATCCCTTGTTGTACGCGCATGCGACGCATCCACTGGACCAGAAGCTCCGCTTGGATCGCGTCGTCCGCCCTTCATCACCTTCAGAATCTCGCTCAAATAGGCGTAGGCGCGGGTCACTGCTTCAAAGTATTCCTCAGACCCACCCTTGTCTGGATGGGCTTTGATGGCCATTCGCTTGTAGGCTTTTTTGAGTGTTTCCTCGGTCAGTGCCACTTCTTCCTGGATGCCGAGTACTTCAAGACAAGAGGAAAAATAAGAGATGGCTTTTTGCTTGGAGGTATCGGTTACCACTTTCCAACTGGGCGTGTTGTCTTTGTGTGCAATAAGTTGTTCTTGTCGTTGGCCTTGATGATTGCTATGGCGTTCCTGCTCATGACGAATCAAAGAGGGATGTGTCGCTCCTGGTCCGCCAGAATGTATCATGACAGGTTGCATAGACCGAGGTATTTGTTGCGAATGCTGTTGTTGTGAATGTTGTTGTGAATGTTGTTGTGATTGTTGTTCCTGGTACTTCGTTTCCTGGTACTTCGTTTCACCCGGAAGCAAAGGAGGATTCCCTCCACTTTGTACAGTAGAAATGTAATGCAATAAATAACTATAGATTCCGCATCGTTTTGCCGAATTAACATATTCAATGGAGGCAAGACAGGTTTGAATGACTTGTATACGTTTTGCAGGATCATGAATCTGAATCATATTGGAATACATCCGCAAATGAATCGGATCCACAGCGGATTGGTTACTTGTTGCATTTACTGCATTCCCCATCGCCACCACGTTCCCTATTCTTCTAAAAAATACTTTATGTTAGTTGTTAGCGCACAAATAATATATAGTATAGTAAGTAGTAATCATGTTTAGCTTTATTCCAATTGCATTTGCCAGTTTTATGGCATTGATGGATGCGCTTGTCATGTCATGGCTTAAAAAAGTCAATTTAGGTGTGTATACTTCTGCATGGATTCTTCCATTTGCCATGCTTGTTTATGCTTTTCAGCCAATGGTCTTTTTAAAATCATTACAGTATGAGTCCATGACGATTATGAATATTCTATGGGACATGATCAGCGATTTCTCCGTGACAGCAATGGGTCTATTCTATTTTAGAGAGAAACTCACTCATCTAAAATTAGCAGGGCTTGTCTTTGCATTTATTGCAATTATTTTACTTTCGTATGAAGAATAATGCTCTTTAGTTCCATTGGTGTGGGAAGTGGAATGAGCGATTCGCATTCCCAAAAAAACCGTTTTCCCACCGATTCAAATGAAAAAGATGCAGGGAAGAAATGAGGTGCCAAAAGAGGAAATCGTTTCTCGGCACAGTCTGGCAGTAAATGCCAGGAGTCAAGTGGGAGAACGACTGCAAGTTGCTCGGCAGGTTTGATATCCGTTGCGCTTAAAATAATAGAAATAGATGGCATTTCTGTACTGTATTGAAGCCATTCCCATAGAGGCGGTAGAGCAAACGGATAATACCAGTTAAAACACACAGACTGTCCAGTATAATACTTCCAAATCCAGTTCATGCCATAGAGATATTCGCGACAAATGGTTTCTTTTTTAGAAGAAAAGAACCGTGATAAATACAGTTCTTTCCAGTTGAACACAAGCTGTTTTTTATGGGTTGTACTTGTAGATTCAAGTAAGAAGCCTTCTTCCATTTGAGTTAATGGCCAATTGTTGTCAGGTGGCTCGCAAAGTCCGCCAGCCTCTTTTACTGTATTCTTGTGTTGATTAGAAAACATCTGCTTCTTAGAAACCGCTGTACAAATTCGCACCGATTCTGTTAAAGACAGTTGTTTAACTAATTCGGTAACACCCTCCATCGAGATAGAAAGGGTCGTATCAATAAGAGGAACCGTTAGACAAGACAGAATACGCAGTAGTTCAGTATGACCGTCATCGCGAATTTTAAGGCCGAGTGAGCCAGGTAAGAAGTCGTTGCCGAGAATCGACATTGCAAAACAGTAATTTAATGTCCATTGCGGTTTATCTACTACGTGTTCTGTTAACCATGTTTTAAGAAGATCAATAGAGAACCATTCAAAGATTTCTTCACCCTGTTCATCGCGTGTCATTGTCCCTGCCACCACTTCTTCACGAAAGAGCCATATCTGATTTTGAAGCGAACATGTTTCTTGTCCGAGTAGGGCCAGTACAATAAGATCGGCATCCAGTCCATAAATTGCATAATTCCCTTGATACTGGTTCGTGCGCCACGCAGCAATAATCTTGTGTTCGCCTTCGCCTGGTTCGTCGCTGGAACTCAGTATCATGTTTCGTGAAGATTCGGCAATCATTTTTAGAAGACGCGCCTTTAACTGTGCCATAAAATTCGTTCCAGGAGTAATGGCGTTGGTATCCCATTTTTTAACATCCATTTCTTGTTTGGCGAGCCATGCGGATTTGAATCTGCGAAGACGCTGTTGCTTCATCTTGGCCATGGGTACGACACCATCAATTGCGATATAAATCCCCTTCTTTGGATTTACTTGCTTTATTACTTTCTTTGTATAGACGACGATGCACTCCAAAAATAATTGCTCCCACTCCTCTTTTTTGCCGGTGTAAGGCGGGGCGTGATGAAGGCAATGATAAATCAAACAATTAAAGTCCATAAAGAGCCAATCCACTACATGACCTTGTTTTGATACTAATCCTGGGAGAACAGCAAGTAGTTTTTTATAATAGGACGGGATCCCCATTAATAATATGACGCACGTATGCTTTATGCACTGCGCTTTTTAGGAAAAAGCGCGCAAAAATTGCTTAAAAGTGCGCAAAATATATAAATATGATTGAATATATTCTAAGAGATTTTTGGGCACTTTTTTCTAAAAAGTGCAGTGCAAGTAGAAGGATGGCATCCGAAGATACCTTTTTAAAACGAATCTTTAATGGGGCACTAGACGGTATTACAGAAATGCACGCCCTTTTACCAGATTCAATGTTATTTGGTGCACTATTACTCTACATTTTAACGCATAATCTGTCATTTGGTATTTTAGCAGTGTTTATATTTGAAATGGTATTATCCCATAAATTTATTGGGTGGATGTTTGCACAAACAGTTGGACCCGAGCCCCGGCCTCCCACATCCGTCAAATGCCGTGCAGGATTTAAAACGGCTCAGCTGAGTATTCCGCGTACATTCTCGCATGATCAGTATCCATCCTATGCATTGTTTTCAATTACATCCATTGCTACGTATCTAGGTATGTCTACCAAGGAGTTTTCAACGAGCTTGAGGGAAATGGGTCCTGAATGGTCTCCACGTATCACGGTTGCATTTGTGTTTATTGGACTAATGATACCGATACTTATTGCATCTCAAATGTATAGATGTGATATTGCAATTGGTGAAATCGGTATTGCACTTGGTTTAGCAATCGTTGTTGGAATACTCCTTTTTGTATTGAATAAGGCCATGTTTGGAAGAGAAGCCATGAACTTCTTGGGATTACCTGATACCGTTTCAATAATAAAGGAGAAAGATCCGATTTATGTTTGCACGAATACAAGCGGATAATTCATTTTATTCAAACTTTTTAAAAAAGTCAAAGTGTAGATAATGGAGGATTCCTTAAAAAACATTATATCCGACATTCGTGTCTTTTTAAACGGGGGAATGAACTCCTTGCCATTGGCATTAGCTGGAACCATGTTGCTTATCGGGTTATTTACTGCACATTATGCAATGTTATTTTTTCTGGTAGGATTTCTCATTGTTGCGCCTTTTACATCGTGGGGCATTAATTCACTTGCATCCATGTTATCCGAGGAAACACTTAAAAAATACAATCTAAAATCAAAGCGTTCCGATATATGTCGTGTCATTATTCCATTTGAAACATTGAAGACGAATTCACAGACTACCAATGATGAAGAAGTCGTTGTTTTCTCGGAATGGCTAAGTATGATTTCATTCTTTGTTGGATATATTTTACATAATTCATGGACTATGTATGATCGTAACCCGATAGATGGTGCAGAGCAGGATAAGGTGTCAACGAGAAAGACTCAGGCACTGTTGTCGTTGATTTCAATTGTTGTGTTCGCATTTGTGGTGATGTATTATCGGTATTACACGGGATGTGAAGGATGGTCTATACTTGCGACAGTGCCGATATTTGGAGCAATTGGATGGGGATGGTATCAGATGTTAAGTGGAGTTGCACAACCGGATCAATTGTCGGATTTGTTTGGTATTGCCAATCGGATTCTTCCTGCGGCAGCTACACAAAATGGACCGATGGCGTGTATTCCTGTGGGGGACAGTTCCGCTTAAGGCTAATCCAAACCTTTGGGCCAAATATAAGTAATCTTTTATAAAATATGTCCAAACAGGGGGCACGGGATAAGCACCCTTCGGGTGCGTCGCGGCCAGAGGCCGCTTAGAGGCTTGCGTCCCCCGCTAAAAGAAGTCATAAAACCTCCTTATTTCCTCCATGCAACGAATGGTGCGCTGAACATCTTCACGACTGCACCACCCCTTGCGCATTGCAAGTATCATATGAGTAGAAACTGTTTTTGAATAGACAGTATATTGAAAAGGAATACCATAGATCTCTGGTAAGGCATCTATTGTAATCGTATACGGTTTGGAAGTTTGTTGATTCACGCGCTCATGTAATTGAAAGAGCCATTCACGAATACTGTCTTTTTCAACATGTACAATTGGATTATTAGAAAAATAGGCTGTAAAATGTTTTTTACATAAAGGACATGGAAGGGAATATCGCAAGGAAGACAGTAAGTTTATCCAAATACGTGATTCCTCTTGAGGTAAACGCTTTAATTGTTGTAGTCCGATGCGTTCTGCAGAGGAATGCAGTAATGTCCACAGAGCAGGTCCCCAAATATGATTCTGTGGAGACTCCATTAATAAATGCCACTTCGTTTTTATACGAAAAAAAACACACATAAAAGAAGAAGTACCAAATGGATAAACCAGATTTTATTATGGAGGTTCCAGAAGTAGAACCAAATGAAAAGCCAATTGCAACCCCCGATTTAATCCCCTTAAAAACACCTGAGTTAAGACGAGCAGAGATAAAGCCAGTTGTCACAGAGCCAATTGCAAAGCAAATGCCCGAAAAAAGGGCACAGCATACCGAGATAATTTATGATCGTCTTCCCTCGGAAGCACTACAATGGATCAAACCGCAACAGAAAAAAAAAGGTCATTTTGCATTACTTCCAGAGGATGAAAGTGCATTAGATGCTAGATTACAGAAAGATGCAGGTGTTACGGCAGAATATTCAAAAGAAATTAAAACAAAAGATCGTAAATCGGTGCCAGATGTAACCTTGACAAAAGATAACCAAACTGTCTGTAAAGTTCACTTTAAATTATATAATAAAAAAGACGAATTTAATCAAGCGCTCTGGTATGTACATTTGTTCTTTTATGATTATTCGAATGAGACACAAATGAGCAAAATCAAGGAATGCATGATATCTTTTTTTAAAGGACATGATTCGGCAAAGGCTTATCCACAGGCTTTGCCACAGGCTTTGCCACAGGCTTATCCAAAGGTTTTGCCACAGGCTTATCCAAAGGCTTTACACAGGAGACATTCTACTAAAAAAAATAAACATAAGCATCGTACAAATCATCGTACTAATCATCGCCAAAAATTGACACATAAACATGCTCAACTGAAAAGACAACCGCATGTCGCTTGAATATAAAGTTCCTCGCATTCTATGGGAAAATCTGGAGTCCGTCCTACTGGCGCAAAGTAGGCGATATATCGGTGAATTAGCCAGACATCTTGGTGTATCCGAAAAGGAACTGCAAAAACGTGTTTTACCCACATCGGATTCTCTAAAGGTCATACTTCAAGACTCACAATTAGAATCCAATCAATGTAAGGCCTATGTTCAGCACGATCAACTTACTGTCTTTTGTAAAAAACCAGTAGCCTATCATTCAGAGTACTGTGCGGTTCATCGTACAAAACGTATGATGGTTATTGAGTTACCATCCGAGAATGATGCTCTCCACATTGTACAAAAAATAAAAGATAGGAATACAATGGAACCGATGTGGCTAATGAATCATATCGTCATTAATTCAAATGGCGATATGATTGGTAAAATTAACAAAACGGATGGTGTTATGAAGCGATTTATTATAGAAGTACCTAAAAGTAATTAATACTATATAATAGTAATGGATCCAAGTCAAGATCCTATTTTTAATATACAATTGAATGCACAAATTATAGCCGCATTATTGGGAGGGAATTTTGTAGCGCTAGTAAGTGAAATGGACCCCCTCCTTTTAGCGCCTCCTACTGAACCCTTATCTGAACCCTCATCTGACCCCTCAACTGAACCCCCAACCTCCCCTATTGCACACCGAAGGCGCTTTCAAGAGGATCCACCAGAAGATGAACCTCCTGCTAAATATGCACGATATCATGAAAACGAAAAACCGATTGATTATAGTGTGATTGAACTAAACACGTGCTTGATTATGCGCTTTACAGAGGAAGATGGCAAAACACTATTATTAAATGAAGAGTTGTTACCCAATCGATTTGTACGAAATATCATTTCACAGATTCCACTGTCTGTCAAAGATCGTATGAACTATTTGGCACGATTTAGGCAGAATACTGCAGAATATTATGCAGATACAGAGGACGATGCATTTGATATCGAAGGGAAAAAGGCATTGCTTTATAATTTGAGAGATAAGGTCTACACCGCGTATATTAAGGAATGGAGATTACGCGCCATTTTTCGTAAAGTAGTTCACCGTTTACGCATAAATAAAATAGACAAACGAACGACTGAAGAAATTGATCCGATTACCCTATCCGTCCCAGAAAAGCCTGTCACGGTTTATGATTGGTCGGTCAAAAAGAAGTTCGTGTTTGATGCGAAAAGTCTGGCTACGTTTATTGAATCAAAACTGTTATACAATGAAGGCGGATTTGCACTGCCGATTTTTCCATCCAATCCGTGGACAAATGTAGAATTTACTTATGCTCAGCTCGTATCTATTTACTATCAACTAGTGGCGCATGGCCAACTTCGCTGGGGTCTAAGTACCATGTATAAGTATGATTTTAATAAAACGTTGTGGCATCGTTATCATCATTCGGCATTAACCATGTCTGCTATTAAAACAAGTTTGATTCGCCTGGATTCTGCGGATGCTCGCGAGTTATTGCTGGATTTTATTTTGTCCAAAGTGGATGAACTACAGTTTCGATCTTCCAATCGTCTGGACAGTGTGTATCGTACTGCCGTTCAAAAAATGCCGACGCACTGGTATATTGAAGAATGTAAGGCAATTGCGATAATTCACTATGAAGCAGAGCATTTTGGCTATAATCGGCTACAGACCATTAATCAACGATGTTTGAAGTTGTTTAAAAAACAGAAGGATTTTATCAAAGATTGTGGAGGGTCTGGCGGCCCCCCACACCCCAGTGGAGGCGTTCCGCCCCCACACCCCCCTCTTTAATGAATATTATTAATAACTTAAAATAAATAATACATGTATATCTAGGGATTTTTGCGTACTTTTTTTCATTACTTGTGAAAAAGTACAGGGATTTTTGCGCACTTTTTTTAAAAAGTACAGGGATTTTTGCGCACTTTTTTTTAAAAAGTACAGGGATTTTTGCGCACTTTTTTTTAAAAAGTACAGGGATTTTTGCGCACTTTTTTTAAAAAGTACAGGGATTTTTGCGCACTTTTTTTTAAAAAGTACAGGGATTTTTGCGCACTTTTTTTTAAAAAGTGCATGGAGAAAATTACCAACTATTACTTTGCGCTCTATGCCAAAGCTGGTCTACAGATCTTTACCAAGAAAACACAGAAAGAATCCACACGATTTGATAACATGACCTTTTACGATAAACAATATTATTGTGCGCACGTGTATCCTTCTACTCATAAAACCATTGATGATTGCGAGGAATTGTTTTTCTTTGCAAAAGACGATGAAGACGATGAAAATGATTATACCAGTCGTCGTATTACATTGAAAGAGGGAGAATGGGTGGAAGACATGCATGATTGTAAACTCGTATGTGTTCATCCACATACGAATGAAGAAGTGGATGCCTATGAATTTTTAGAAAAGAAAGGATATACATGTGACTGGTCCGAATCAGGCTGTACGAAGTTTGCCAACTGGGTTGATGAGGATGACTTGCCCTGAGTATGTAAAATTGATACTAACTGTGTATTATAACAAAATACAGTTAGTAACAATGGGATGTATCTGTGAAAAATCACAGCCAAATGACAGTGTATACGAAGAATCTACCAATGAAAATACACCATATTATACGTATGAACATATGAAAAAACCTGTCAAGGTACTACATGTAATAGACGGCGATACCCTTGATATTGCCTTGTATCATGAAGACATACGCCGTGTCTACAAACACCGAGTACGTCTTTATGGAATTGATACGCCTGAGAAGAAGCCACTCAAAACAAATGTGAATCGCGATGCGGAGATTGCAGCCGCGATGAAAGCCAGTGAGGCGATGACAAAGAAACTAATGGAAAACAATAACATTGTAGTGGCATTGTTTTACAAACCTGATAAGTATGGAAGATTACTATGTACACTATATGATAAACAGGGCAATGATATTAATAAGTGGATGATTGCAGAGGGACACGCGGTAGAATATTTTGGGAAGACAAAGAAGGACTTTTTAGAAAAAAGTCCACAAAAAACGATGGAAAATAATATCTAACGTATTACAAATGCAGGCAGTAAGCCACGCAGTAAGCCACGCAGTGGCTGTTTTTAAGACCAATGAGATCGAAGGAGAAGTAGTAGCATCTGAATACAAAAATGGCTGTAAGATTTTTGCTACATTTACCAAGCTTCCACCAGGTAAACATGGATTCCATATTCATAAAGCGGGTGATTTGAGAGGAGAAGGGTGCAAAGGTCTCTGTGAACATTATGATATTGGTCATCATGAACATGGCGGCGCACCTGGCTCTAAAGAAGAGAGGCATACTGGCGACCTAGGTAATATAGAAGTAGGCGAGTACACGTATCGTTTACCGAATGTTTCTGTACGGGACTTGTGGGGTCGTTCTATGATTGTCCACGAGGATGAGGATGATTTAGGGAAAGGGACGTTTGAAGACAGTAAAATCACAGGTCATGCAGGTAAGCGAATGGGGTGTGCTATTTTTGGAAGAGTTGCATGTTCTGAACAGGTTAAGAAAAATAAAACACGGAAGCAACGAAAATACGTCCTTTAGGGCTTATATTTTCGGTCGTTTATGAACCGGTTTCAATAATGCAACATCGAATGGGAATAGGGGTGTATCGGCAATACTGCTAATCTCACAGTCTTGATTGTCTCGTTTTTCTACTTGCAGCAACGCTTCTTTTGTAGTATTCCATGCCAAACGACTTAGACCAGAGAAGTGCGTTCGTGCATAGCGTACTAGGGTAACCTTATCTGTCGGCCCTAAAACACCGTCCCCATGGGATTTCTTTTTTTCCGCTAACGACCATTCATCAGGAATATCGTCGGGAAAATATGTTTGATAAAAGGTCTCTCTTTGCTTCTCTGATACCCACTGGATCTTTTCATTTATAATGGTGGCATGGTGAGAAAGTACATCATCCCAAAATGGGCATCCTACCAAATACATTTCAACCTGATACAGTTGTACTAGATTATGTTGAGACCATTTCATATGACCGCGTTGTGTTCTGCCATATAAACATGCAGTGGGAATCGTGTAGATTCGTCGCGACTTTCGGCCGTCCAGTTTCTTCCATTCTTCTATTGCGGCCGTCATTCGGTCGTCCATGCCAGGAACCATGTGTTGTTTATAGGTTGTACACACAAATAGAATCGCGCAACAACGTATAATGGTGTCATAGGCATTGGATCGATAGCCGAGAAGGTCTTCATAGCCTTTTAATGCTTCTAGCCAATTCGCATCCCTACATTCCGTGCACTCTGTATAATCCGTATAGCGTACATGTGTATGATACCATTCTACCAACCACCACACACGAGCTGGTTCTACATAATTCGCGATAAACCATGCACTACGTGCTTTTCCTTGATATAGTGCGCGGAGAAAGTAGAGTTCTTTTGGATCCATTTTATCGGCAGGATAAGGCAAGGGAGGCGTTTTAGGCGTAACACGATCCACTTCTTGACTGCCAAGGGCCAAGACGTTCCAGAGCGAATTATCTTTTTTTTTACAAGAGCACAGTTGATACACCGAAAGAAGAATGGCTTCTTCCGTTAATTCTTCCGAACGAAGGGTCGTCCATGCCTGTACAAGCCATGCGATACAAAAGGGACCTTTATGTAGAAGCCAGGATTCAAAGAGGGTAGAGATGGCTTCGCCGATGCAGCCACTATCTATCATCTCTTTGCACCAGAAGAGCGCTTCTTTGGCATCGTATCGTCCAGCAGTATAGAAGAGTGCTGCTTGGACTTCATCGAGGGAGTAGAAATGTTTGGATAGGGGCATATAGTACTTCTTATTTCAGTATTTTATTATTACAATACGTTTATCAATTTTATATCTATTCTTTATAAAATAGTTGTAAAATGAATATCATAAAAGATTCTTCTTTCTTTTTTTGCGAGCTTTTTAGAAAAAGCTCTGGGGTTTTTTCTATCTTTTTTTAACGAACTTCTAAAAAGTATGTCCGCCATTGCCCATGAAATTATTCCCCGTCTCTGGCTCGGAAATGTAAAAGCCTCTACCAATGAAGCATTTATTACAAATAATCATATCCATGTGGTTTTTAATTGTACCAAGGATCTCCCCTTCTCTCCGATGATCCCTATCAAATACAGAATACCTGTGGACGACAATTTACAAGAGATCGAGATAAAGAATATGGAACTCTGGTCCTCTGAAATAGCCTTCAAGATCATGGCAGAGTATCGAAAGGGATATCCCATTTTGGTACATTGTATGGCAGGCATGCAACGATCCGCCGCAGCAGTGGCATTTACCCTCATCGCTTATCAGCATATGCACGCACTGGATGCCATGCGTCATATCAAACAAATTCGTCCGATTGCATTTACACCGAGGGCCAATTTTGGCCGTTCCATTGATTATTTTGACAGGATGTTTCACGGCGAAATTCTGCCTGAAATGAAAAAACTACCATATCATTCTAAATCAGACTAACACGGCACTGACATGCGAGTCTAAGCACATCCTCCATGTTACTAAACAAAGTATATGTCGTATTGGTGTTATCCAAGTAAGGACAGACGCTCCTATGATCAAATAGTAAACGAACTGAACTTATCGGATGTACAAAAGCAGATTATTCGTGAACGCTATATCCGCATTTTAGAGAATTTTCAGAAAAGAGCACGTAAGCATTCGTACGTGTTTTTTACTGGGCATTTTATGATTACTGTAGGCTCTCTCTTTGTTCCAGCCCTACTCTCGATCCAGAATGTGAATACAACGGTTTCCATTAATGGTTCGTCATTTTCAACGAATGTCTATTGGGCCACCTTTATTATTTCGCTACTTGTGACCATGTGTAATGGACTCCTTACGCTTTTTAAGGTAGATAAAAAGTACTATTTTTTACATACTACGCTGGAGCGCCTACGTAGTGAAGGCTGGCAATATGCGGGACTAACAGGGCGCTATTCTGGACACCTGATTGGAAATGCTGTGCCGACACATCAGAATCAATTCGTATTTTTTACACATTATATTGAAAAGATTAAAATGAAGCAAGTGGAGGAAGAATATTATAAAACAGATGAATCTAATACGCATACTGCGCATGCTTCGCATGCGGCGCAATCATCGAACGGATCACAACAAGCTACAAACGAATTATACCCACCATCTCCCGATCAGCCGATTCATCTGTTATCTGCGCAAGTACCCGAACCTGTACAGGAAGCGGTGAATTCACTTATTTTATCACGTAAGACGGTTGAACATCGGGTACTTCCTACAGAGAATGAGGTGGTAAATGATATAAATCAAGTTGAAGAATCGATACATTACACTGATAAATTAGATCCACCTATTTTATCAAACACTTAATAGGATGGCACCAACCACAAATGTAGTGCCAAGGTGTCAATGTGACCCTAATTGTCCAAATCCTCCTATAGAAGGAACCTCGCCTTTCTGTAAAGAACATGCAACCAAGTGTGAGCGAATATCTCCTCTATCTGGCGAACTGCCTTATGCCCCCAGTCAATATAATAAGTTTCCTGGTATAAAAGAGGCGTTTAATTGTTTTGCATATGCATTTGGTCTTTTTATGCTTCCGAATAAAAAGGGATGTGATGTAAAATCATGTCCCATTTCCTTTCATCAACCAGGTTATAAAAGTGGTCATCCGTCATGGAGTAATTCAGAAAAGAATGGAAAACGATGTCCTGATCTTATTTCTCGTATTTTTGGCGACGTATCTGGCAATGTATCTGGCAATACATCCAATAAAAAGAATGGAGTACCCGATGTATCTATGTGTCATTTTAATACGAAATGCCCAGAAGGAATGCGTAAAATTGCGGTGATTGTAGATGCCAAACAGGATTATCATTTTTTACGATTGGATAATAATCATTATTGGTCACATAAACCTGGTGCAACAGATGTGACGAATGTAGATGCGACAGGTCGTCTCATTTGGGATCCGCAACTCGCTGTGTTTCATTATCCAGATTCAAACTTAAATTATGAAAACTTTTGCGGATATTTATGTATTCCTGCCTCGCATGAAAGTACACATAATATGAAGCTGGCGCGTAGACCAAAATCATCAAAGAGGTCACGAAATAATAATAACAACAATAACAACAATAACAACAATAAAAAAATAAATAATAAAAATGCAAATAGAAATAACAACAATCGTACTATAAAGAGAAGAAGGTCTAATTAATCCATGCAGCTGCAAGTGGCTCTTTTCCTTTAAACATAAAATGATCAGGATTCAACCGATGCAGGGCCTTTACGCAATCAATCCGATTAATAGGAGAAATTGCGCACATATCCCGCAAAACAGGGTACAACACGGTTTTAATTTGAGGAAGGGTGCGTGTAAAAATAGGAGAATAAGATAGCGTTTTAATAAGATAGATGATGTTGGCACCAATTGCCCAACTATCTATCTTTGACCAGTATTGATTAAACCAGGGTTGTAACGTTGGAGTGGAGTTTTTTAGAAGAAAATCATTCATGCTTGCATGCATATCATCATAAGATATACCGAGAATAATATGAATAAGTCTAAAAATATGCTTCTTATAAATAATAGAATTTATCACCATCTGCGGATTATATCGTTTTACTATCGCGTTTACCAGTGTAAAATCGGGAGGATCTAGGTAGTATTCCAGACTATGACTACGTGACATAATGACCGCATCATCCTTTTGATAGGATAAATTAAAATCAATCATCCGAGGAACATTGTGGGCATCCACCAGAATATTCCCCTGATGCAGATCTCCATGTACAATACCGTGTACTGTAAGCATCGCGCCTGCTGCAATAAAATGCTTTACAAATGCCATGAAATCAAAATGATACATATCAAATGGGAAATTGTATAATTCCTTACCAGCATAGGTCATGGTTAGCAGACGAAAATCGGATAGAGGTTTGCCTTCTAACACTTCACATTTATCCAGATCTTTCTCTTTTTTAGGTGCTGAACTGGAGGGAACACAGATGGATTCCGATACAGCAAAATAATTTTTCCAATGAGGAATTCGTCGTATCATGGCCGACAAATGCTCCTCTTTTTCAGCATGTTCCTTTGTTAGAATCTTAGTTATCTTGTTGGTACTACTTTTTTTGTCCTTTTTATCCTTGCATTCCAAGCTAGGTTTGAATACACATCCATAGGAACCTTGTCCTAATAGCTTTCCGCCAAGCATACTACTCATGCTCCTAGCAACTACTACGATTTATAAATGGGAGTAAATATCTGCAGGTAAAATAATCGTCTTCTTTTACCGAAAGATACTATAGTATGTATGAGGGGTATCTCTTGTTAGGAATCCTCCTTCTTTTAACGATTGTTGTGCTTGAATTATGGAATCCATCGCTTATTAATGAAGGATTTGCAAATGTAGTAAAAACAGTATCCGTAGGGAATGGCATGTGGTCCAAATGGATGCCACGTAGAGGCGATGTTGGGCCTGATCCTACGGGAGAGCATGAGGGATACATTCGCGATATTCGTTATTTTGCAGGGTATACGGATGTACAACGTTTAGGACAGGATCATGACTTTTGCCGAATGCTCCAGTCTGCCAGTGATCCCAAAGATATGTTCTTCGCCTGTGCACTCGGAGGCACGGATGGTTTATCCACGGTTCTCTATAAAACACCGAGCACCAAGGACGGATTTGAATTGTCGCGGGACGATTATATGAACGATATCTTAAAGGAAGGTCGGTCGGGATATTGTAGAATTCTCAAAACGGGAACGGATCAATTTGAAGCCAAATGCAATCCTGCCAGCGACAGTATCTTTAAGGCGAAGTTGATTACGGATTCCAATCCACCGCCTGAGATCCAAACGATGTTGTCCTTTTACGAGGGGATTGTGTTTTGGTTACGTTTACGTGACGATTTGTTAGATTATGCCAAGAATCTCACGATAAGTACCGCGGGTAGTATGGAAATGGACGAAGTTCCATCTGATAAAACGGAGGGTCTCGCCTTCAATGGTCAGGATCAGTTTCTGCGGATTGGAGATTCGCCAGATTTGTCCTTTGGTGATGTGGTACAGCTCCGTTATGTCCGTGCATTTTCATTCTGGGTCTACTTTGAAGAATTTACCAACAATGCGAAGATCTTTGATTTTGGCGAATCGGGTCAACCGAGCGTGTTTGTGGGCATTATTGGACGGGGTAACCCGCAAGCACAACAAGATGTCGTGGAACCCACGATACTGGATGAATCACAGAAGACCATTCCACATGGACCCTCTGGCGCACAGTGCGTCTTAGAACAATCTCCGCAAAAAGCCATGGCGACTTCGCGTGGAAACATTGAGAACTACGATTGCCCTATGCCTGAGATTTTTGGCAGGATTATGGACCCGTTGTATAAGAAAGCTGCTCCTAGCGGTGATGTTACAAATGCCGATCTTTTATATGAAGTGTGGGATACACGTATGAGAAAACTCCATATTCAGGTCAAGAATGTGATTCCCCTTAAAAAGTGGGTACATATTGCGATTACCGCCACATCAATGGATGCGATGAAACCTGACCTGAAGATTTATGCGGATGGGAAAATGGTACATACAGAGGCGGGAGCCTGTTTGCCGCAGACGAATTATACCAGTAGCAACTACATTGGTAAATCAAATACGGCGAATGCTACGTCGCAAATGGATAACAAAGATGAACTTTTCAAGGGTAAACTGTTTGATTTCCGCGGATACCGCACCCCGATGACAGACAAGAAGATTAAGGACACGGTTACGTGGGGGAAGACACTTTTAGGATTAGATGTAGTGGAGGAGGAATAAAATATCATGATACAATATAATGGATTGGTTTACTTCTAAGGAGTCTAACAAGCGTACAGCATATGTTCGTAAAAAGGTAATAGACTTCAGTAATAATGAAAGATATCTGGAGTTAAAAAAGAAAATAATTTGTGTGAAGAATATGATTGACCATTTATTTTTTAAGAAACATAATGTAGATTCTGAAAACAAGAAAATAGCTAAATTACAGGAAGAGGCAGACCAACTTATTGAGGACTATCAACATAATGTAACTCCAAAAAATAAAGATAGTTCAATTGATAACCCTGGATGGTCAAATAGAAATTATATGTTAGATCAGGAGTATGAGGATAAGATTTCTGAACTAACAACACAAGTAGACAGTATAGAAAAGGTTGTATCCCAAAAAAATGAGAAAATGCCTATAAAATCATGTAATGCCGCAGGAGGAAAAAGAAAAACCAGACGTGCTAAAAAGAATACACGATCAAGAAAATAAATATATGTCTTACACCAATTGCATAGTCGCCACTTCCCCAGCTGTTTCTCCCAGCTGTTTCTCCCAGCTGTTTCTCCCTGCTGTTTCTCCCCTGCTGTTTCTCCCCTGCTGTTTCTCCAATCTTTTTAATTGGAAAAATGTTCGATTTCCGCGGATACCGCATCCCGATGACAGATAAGAAGATTAAGGACACGGTTACGTGGGGGAAGTTATTACTAGGATTGGGTGTGGTGGAGGAAGAATAAAATACACGGACTGAATAGATGTCTGCACGCAATTCTTTTAAACAGGCCAGGGTAGAGGCTTCTTTAAATAAATTAAAGAAAAGTAGTAAAAAATATGAAAATTTTAGTAATAAAATACGGAAGAGTGTATACCGCACAAGTAAAAAAATTAAAAATCATAATTTAACATGGATTGATGAAGAGATACAAAGATTAACTGATAGAAATAAGTTTAAAGGTAAAGAAGGTCAACTAGAGAAATTACATGGGCTAACTCATATGATAAAAAATAATACAAATATAGAAAATAATGCGCCGAATGAATCTGCCCCTGCTTCTGTAGCACAAGAAGAGGCTCCACCCTCTAATATCCTGCATAAAATGATTGAAGATGAAAATGAAGTGAATGTAGTAACAAACTTGGAACAGGAACTTCCTTTACAGGAGAAAGATAAACCAGTAGCTCAAGTAGCATTAGAAGAATCAAAGGAGGAGAAAGAAGTATCAAAGGAGGAGAAAGAAGCACCAGTAGCCAACGTAGCATTAGATGAATCAGAAGATGAATCAGAAGATGAATTAGAAGATGAATCAGAAGATGAATTAGAAGATGAATCAGTTACTGAAGCATCTTTAAAATATAGATATGATCCTGAATTTGGAAAAGAAGTAGCGGATCGTAAACAAATGATTATGTTATTGAAAAAAGCATTAAAAGATCTAGAAATGGAGGAGAGAAAACAACAAAATACAAGTATACATAAACATATAATTCCTAAAAATTTAATGGAGCTTCTTATTAATTATGTACTTAATAAAGATATAGATCTTTCAACTATTTTATCATTGCATTTTGATGGATGGAATTATACACGAAGTAGAACATCGTTATTTGAAGCACTTTGGATTATTGTAATAGGATTGGGGTGTCTACCACAATTTCCAATTGAGAATATTCAATTACTTGACTGGAGAGGTGTAAATAAAAAAGATGCTCCTAAAATTATTACTTCTAAACATAATTTGTCAAAATCTGATACGATATATAATATACTAGAAGATATGCCATTTGGAACAAGAGCTGGAGGAGTAAGTGATATTACATTTTCTTATCGTGACCATTTAGAAGAAAAAAAAGAGAATAATGTAGATGAATTAAAATATCATGATAGTTGTAGCAAAGATAGTTGTACAGAAAAACATCCCATAAATAAAATATTTATTTCATCTGTAAAATTTTTCGAACTGGACCTCAAAAAGTCAATAGATAAGTTTGATATTGCGCCACTACGTGTTGCAGCTGATATTCTTAAGAAAGATAATATACACTATGAAATATTATTATTTGTGAAAGATAATATAGCTGTAAGTAATATAGTAGATCAAGCCAGAAAAAAATATTTATCAAATGAAGTAAACCAGCAAAATATATATGGAGAAAAACACTTATTATCCGCATTATATTATTTACGTGAAAAAATTTTATCAAACATCAAGATTGATATAAATACTACCATACAACGTATCTATGGAAGAGATACTCCTCCAAAATCATATTTGACACTTCGTTTTCATCAAGAACTTATTGTTGAAAAAACAAATCATTATCTAATAACTACAAAAGATATTGAAAAGAAGGTCCTAATAGGTGTTTTACCAAGAGGTGGAAAAACATATATTTGTGGAGGTATTGTATCTAAATTAAAACCAAACATTGTTCTAGTTCTTACTCATGTTCCAAAAGAAACACATAAACAATTTTTAGATGATTTATTTCATAAGTTTGAAGATTTTTCAGAATATCGGCGTATTTATTTAGCTGAAAAAGAGGTTGGACAAGAGAAATTATCTACTAAAATGATTATTTTTACATCATATCAGCTTTTAAAGATGGGTTATACCCAATTTGCAGAGAAGAAACCTATTTCTAGAGGAATTTTAAAAGGATTGGTTGAAAAAACAATTATACCTGATATGTGTTTTCTAGACGAAGCTCATTTTGGAAGCGGTGGAGAGATTGCAAAAGAAGTATATAAAACATTTCATCCAAATACAATACGTGTATTAATGACGGCTACGTACCATAAACCCTATTATCAATTTGAAATAAGACCACATCAACTATTTCATTGGGATTATGAAGATATTCAATTAGGTAAAAAACTTAAAAATGCGGATGACTTCAAGAAGTTTAGAGAACGGCACCTTCTTGAAGATGAATTAAGAGAATCAAATGACACTATTTTTGATAAAGTATTACAAAGTCAATTAGACAAAGGAAATGGAATACATGAAATACAGCATATCTATTCTAAATTTCCAGATATTGAATTTATTACATCTTCGTTTGAGGAAAGGGCAAAAGATGAATTTCGCGAACAACTTCTTGAAGATGGATCAAAAGGATTTAGTATGGAAGCTATACTTTCTATTAATCCAAAACAATCAATTCCAGCTAGGTTATCAAATGCTTATACACTTTTTACTAATCCAAGAATTGTTGGAAAATTTTTAAATTATATTCGACCATCAGATGGCTCATATCTTACTGCACTGAATGGTGAAGCTGTACATCGCATTGAAGGTGATGTAGGACCCCATTTTAATATTATGGATCGTATTTATCAGGATAGTAATCGTAATGGAAATAGATTAAAACGCAATGAACCACATACGCAAATATGGTTCATTCCACCATCCAATGGTATACAAAAAAGAATATTTGCACTGGCGTCACTATTATTGGAGCATCCTTGGTTTAGAGAACATTTTTGCATACTTGGTATATATGGAGGAGAATCAGATAAAGTATCACAACCATCATCCGAAACAATAGAGCAAATTAGTATGACAACATTTATCGATGGGAAATGTTTAAATATGTCTTGTGGAAAAGACGATGATTTGAAGAAGTGTATAGAAGATCAACAGAGAAAAAATAGGTGCAACCTTAAAAAAGGTACTATTATTTTAACTGGATTTATGTTACGCATGGGTATATCATTAGGTTGTGCTGACGTTGTAATGTTATTTGATGATGATTCTAATCCAGATTCTACTATACAAAAAACATTTAGAGCTCTTACTGAAAGTGAGGGTAAAAAGAAAGCATATGTGGTTGATTTAAATCCGAGAAGATCTATAAAAGCACTTTGTCAACATATTGAAGATATTACATATACAAAAAGCAAGAGCTCTACAGCTACATATGAAACAGTTGTAAATACATTTGGAATTAATTCGGATCGATTTTTATTTCCATCACCTGGAGGTAAACCATTATCATATAATGATATACTAACTGATATTAAAGATAATGATGAACAAATGCCTATATCAAAAAATTTAAAAAATCTTGAAAAATCAGCTATTGATCTTGCAGATGCATTTGATGATCCTGATATTGATTCTTCGCTTCGAGAAAAATTTACGAATTCATATTTATATGGTATGAGAATGAAACGTCTAAAAGAACAGGTTGATAGTGGCAATTCTGAAAATATAAATAATCTTGGGGGAAAGGGTACGACTCGTAAAAAAGTAACTTCTTCTAAAAAATCTCCAAAAAAATCATCTGACTCTAAAAATAAGTTTATGACAGAAGAAGAACTCTATAAACATATTAAAATATTATACGACACTACATTAAAAATAATTGCATTTACATATGATGCAAAAAATATAGAAGAAGTATACTCATTACTTTCAATGGATACAAATATACAACACTTAGTATATGATACATTATTGAAAAGAGAATTAGTTAAAGAAGCTATGTTACCTGATCATACACGTGATAAAAATGGTAAAATTGTACCAAAACTAACTCCAGCTCAAATAATTCAGCATAATACATTAAATAAACAACATCAAGACGGTATTATTAATGATATTTTAGAGTCATTAAAAGTTTTAATTGGAAAAAAAGCAAATATTAGGTATAGTAGAATGAAAGATATTGCCAATCATAAAATGGCAGATCAACAGAACATATTATCCTATATAGATAAACACTTGGCTCCGACATTTGAACAGAGAAAAAAATTTGGAGCAGTATTTACTCCAATGACGCTTGTAAATGAAATGCTTGATTGTCTTGAAAAGTGTGATCCTACTATTTTTCAAAATAAAGATCTAAAATGGTTGGATCCTGCAAATGGAATGGGTAATTTTCCTGTTGCTGTATTTTATCGATTAATGAAAAATCTTAAGAACGTTTCTAAAGACCCACAAATACGTGCGGAATATATTGTTAAAAATATGCTTTATATGTCAGAATTACAAAAAGAAAACTCGGCAAAATGTAAACGAATTTTTAAGAAACTAGCACCTGGTGTTGAACCTAACTTATTAACATGTGATACACTTGAAGATTTTATTGTAAAAACAAACTTTAAAGATAATACACATGAATTTGATATTGTTATGGGAAATCCGCCATTTCAAGCACAGCAAGAGGCAGAAGGTAAACGAGGTGGAGGCGATGAATTATATATGAAATTTGTTAAAAAATCAATAGGATGGTTAAAACCAAATGGATTATTATTATTTGTTCACCCACCTTCATGGAGAAAACCAGAGTATAATGAAAATGGAAAGAAATCTAAAAATGCAGGTATGTTTACATTAATGGCACATGAAAATCAATTACTTTATCTTGAAATGCATGATGCAAATGATGGTCAAAAAGTATTTCATGCAGGAACAAGATATGATTTTTATGTATTAAAAAAACATAGTACAACAAAACATACAACCATAAAAGATATTCGCGGAGAAGTATTAAATATAGATTTACAAGATTTTGATTTTTTACCAAATTTTAATTTTAAAAATGTAATTAAATTATTTCCTAAAAAATCAGATTCTACATGTGAATTAGGTAATTTTGATGAAAAAACAGGTAAATATATGAATAAACCGTGCATTTTATTTGAACGTAGTGCATATGCATCTGATAAAGATTGGACTTCTACTACACAAGATTCAGATTTTAAATATCCTGCGGTTCATACAGTAACCAAAGATGGAGCAACCTTTTATTATTCATCGACAAATAAGTATGGTATGTTTGGAGTTCCAAAAGTAATTTTTGCAGAAACATCAAGTGGTATTGCGAAACCAATTATTGATATAGAAGGAAAATATGGTATGACACAAGGTGCAATGGGATTGGTTATTAAAAATGAAAAAGATGCAAACAAATTAAAATTATTTTTACAATCTAATTTTTTCAAAAATATAGTATCTTCATGCACATGGGGCGGATTTAGGGTTGATTGGCGTCTGTTTACATATTTTAAGGAACATTTTTGGGAGGAAGATGTTACATTAAATGAGGCTATTATTGCCGTTAAAAAACAAAAGGATGAAAACCCTACTGATGGAACAAAGAAATCAAAAGCTAAAAAAGGCGGCGCCTTCAACAAAACTAGAAAAAACCGTCGTTCATAAGATTAATATTTCTTTCACAATAAAGTTAAATCAATGGCTCAGTTCGGCGATTCGGTGACTGGCTCTTGCTTTTGCTGTAAAACGGTACTGGAAGCCTTAGACGATTGGCATGCGGGACATATTGTCGCACATGCCAATGGAGGAAAGGATACTGTTGATAATCTTCGTCCTGTATGCATTTCTTGTAATCTCTCCATGGGAACAGAAAAGATGGATGCTTTTAAGGAGAGATATTATTAGATTGTTCTAACGCCATCCCCAAAATATCACATGTATCCTCTGGAAAATATGTTTTCTTAAACTCATATACACTCTGTGTACCCATGGATTTATTGCACTGACCACATAATGGTGTTAGATTGTCCAAGTTATCAGAACCACCATTTGCAGAAGCAATAATATGACCTGCCTCAAAATCGCTCATCTTAATCTCTTTAGAACATACCTGACATTTTCCTTTGGCATTGTCCTCTGTAAAGAATTTGTTCCACAACTGTGTTTTTACTGTTTTTGGAATGGCTTTTCGTTTTACAGCTTCTGTGCCTGGCTCCTTTTCCTTGGGTTCTTTTACTTCCTTTTCCTTCGGATCTTTCTTTTTACCAGATGATTTCTTAGTTAACTCTGTCTCTGGTATATCTTGCTGTAATTGCTGCAATTGCTGCAATTGCTGTAATTGCTGTTTTTGTCGCTGCATCTCTTCCTCCACCCGTTTCTTGATTTCGAACTCTTCGCGGATTTTTGCCTCGATATCGGCGCGCAATTTTGCTTCACGTTCCTTCTCCGCTTTCTCTTCTGCATCCCGTTTCTCTTTCTCTTTCCGAAGTGTATCCAACTCTACTTGCTTGATCTTTATCTCGGCATCCATGGATTTGAGTTGTGTTTTATTCGTATTTATAGTGATTTCTAGTTCAGCTGTATCCTCTTTGAGTTTATCCCGTGCTTTTACGAGGGTTGCAATTATTTTTGTTACGTCGCTAATGGAATGGAGATCATTTACTGCATTCTTCTTCGGCATATTATATTAGCAACCACGATGTACCTTTAAATATGCCCATAAACCCGTCAAATTTTATCATGTCTTACACCAATTGCATAATCGCCACGTTCCCTGCTGTTTCTCCCTGTCCTTTTTCAAATCATCATCGTACAGATTATTAAGCTCCATATACTCTGCGCGATGCGTAATAGCCTTTTTTAGCGCCGTCACCTTTTCGGTCTCTAATTTATTTCGCTGTATTGCTAATTCCTGTATCATGTCTTGTGTAACGAAACGCTCCGTCTCTAAAGACTTCATTTTCTCCTCGATATGTTTAATATCCTGATCTATGATGGTACTAATTACGTTACGATCTACTTGTTTTACGATATCATCATGTAGTCTTTTTGCCATCTCTGCTGTCTGCGGAGCATGCGGTAACGGAGTCGTTTGTTGCATACGATAATGAACCTCTTGCTCCACATAGTTATCAATTAACGTATTACGACTAAGTTGCATGGACTTTTCTTGTGAATAAAGGGCATCCATATCCGCATTTATGGTCGCCAGTTTTTCCTCCTCTCGTCGCTTGAGTCCGCGTATGTACTGCATTTTTTGCACAATCACTTTCAAGTCGTTGATGAAAATAATCTCCTGTGTCTGAATGGCTTTCACGAGGGTAAACACATTGGTAGAATAGATCTGATGAAATCGGTAGCGAATCTGCTCAGGAATAATGAATTGATTTGACTCTTTGATTTCAAGTACGCGATTATGTACATCGTCCACTAAATTCGCAAGGTCAGTCGATTCTTTGATGAAAAGTACACGCCCAGAATTGAATTCACACTCGGATTCCAGTTTCTGGTATTTATACGCCGAGGATTGATGCGCATGTGCCTTAGAATCAAGCTTCAAGTAACTGATAAGCGACATAAGAAAGGCGTTTATTATGTTGAAACACGAGATAAGCACGGCTCCATAACTTGTATTCTGTAGGGCAAAGTTGAGAATGGCACACAAACTGCTAATAACGATTGCAGGCAACATCAGCGTATGTAGACGTTTTTCACAGAGTGTTTTGGACTCTGTGTGCAGAATCTTTTGACCCTTCAAATACAAGGCCAAAATATCCAGTGAGGTAGACGTGACCGATTCTTCAAGGTTGTAGTTTTCTTTAAATTCGTTGGCTACATCGGAAAAGGTGACCATGTGATGTTTGGAGTTGTTATCGGGATAGTAGGATTGCAAGGGATTGCGAAACGTAGTGTATTGATTCGACGTAGTTACAGGCGTAGGCGTTGCGACAGGCGTATCCACATGTGTAGCCATAGGCATAGCCGTATCCACAGGTGTCGCCACAGGCGTAGCTGTAGTCATAGGCCGATTCACAGGTGGTTCCATAGGTATAACAACACGATTATAGTTTGCAACACTGACAGGTGCATGACCGAAAAGCGATTCTCGTCTGGGTAATTCCCTTGGCGATGCGATTGGCGATGCGGGTGGCGTTCCTGACGGTGATGCGGGCGGTTTAGGCGAAACAGGCCTTGCAATACGTCCTTTTGCGTGCATACGCGGTGTAATCGGCATTCTATTAACCCATCACAATCTCCCCGCCATTCTTCTTCAACCATTTTCCCAATTGTACTGCCATTTGTTCCTGAACATCCGTAATGGACCCTTTTGACAAAAGTAGAACCCACGCCTTCAGTTCAGAAACATGTGCCAAATGCTGTATTTCACCACGAATGTCCAATTCCTGTTGAAATTCAATCAGGCAACATTCCTTGGGACAGGCCCAGATAGACGCGGCTTTTAATGATTTGTATGTGATACAGATAGAACTGCCAAAAAAGTCAGCAGGTTCAGATTCCTTCTTTATACAACGTAATGTCCACCCCTTTCCCGTTAGCATCAATAGGGGAAAGAATAACTGTTTTGCCACGGTTTCGGTAAGAATATTGTCAATAATCACAGTACACACACGCTTCAATGGATACATAATCCATTCATGATGACTACGCAAACAGGCAATATCTTCGCTGCCGAGTTCATTGGAACAAGGACCAGGCAGAAATCCGACTACCTTTTCTGCCCAACACGGTTGGCCATTGAAGGGGACTGCACGATTCAAATTGATAGAAAAATCCTTTAACAGCGGAGCAAAAGCAGGAGGTAACCAAAACGACGCAGTAGTGTTCATTGCTGTTAGACGAAGAACGCGTGACAGATAATAGGTAATATACGTATCAATATGATCAAACACAGCAGTTGATTCAAATGGGATTGCCAACATTGTGTCGACCTTACACATCGGTACTAAAATATCGGCACTGGTTCCTTTCCAGTAGTTGTACATCGGATCGTCTGCGTGTTTTCCCATGTAAATCGTTCGCAAATCGTAAACGAGGCCGTTGGGCGTAACTGCTACAGGTTGATTCCACGTATACACAGGGATGGCCGGTTCAAAATAGTGGTTTTCTACCGACGGTTCCCATTTGTATCGCCCATCTTTCTCCAACATGGTACAATACGTAATCTCATTGGACATGGAACTGCTCTGTACTTCAAAGGTCACCAGTTGATTGCAAAGATGCTCCACGGATTTCGTAAGAGGTATGGTTTCTTGACGCGTATCAATTAAATAGGTCGGTACTAAATTAATATAGATAGGTGCACGAATATAATCCTTCTTGTCATAGGTGCGTATATTAGAATTATGTAGATGAAATGTTTTGAAGGTAAGTGCTGGATTGCATAAACAAAATCGCTGTTGAAGCATGTGCCCTGCAAAGGCATTGTCACAACCGGCCTGACCGAGCTGAAACTGAAAGGGCTTGTAGTCCCATTTCCGCTGTTTGGCCGAATCGGATAGGACGATCCATGCATCCTGTGAATCGGCACGAGGCCCAAAAATAATCGCGTTTTCAGGCTCAGCATCCTCTCCTTGATCCCAGCGCAGTAAGGCCAACATTTTATCAACCATATTGATCTTCCACAGTTCCAAGAGTGAATCGCCAAAATAGATATCGGCATTGGCCAGAATCGCATATACACCTTCGGGCACATGTTTGTTCACATAGCGCAAGAAATCGGCATACATCAACCGATCACCGATGACTACCTGTTTGATCTTTTCACTACCTGGTATTGGCCCTTCTGGGCCATTCATCCATACACCCGAATAATCCCGTTCATTAAGAAGCACAATTTTATCAAGATAAGGGCAGGCGCAGTTCCGACGAAGACATTCCTTGATTTCGGATGCACGCTCTGCTGATTTTGCCGCGTAAAACTGCGTGACAAGCCAGGCCTGCTGTGGCACGGCCTGTTGTTCAAAGACGATATCAGATGGGCGTTCTACCGCATACTTCTCATTAAAGCCAATCACGCGATTGTATCGGCAAATAATGGCAAACATATGAATGGCGTCTTCCACGGTGTTAGACCATGGCTTCAAAAAAGGGTATGACTCCATAATAGTATCCAGGTTGACCACGTTGTCAAAGTTTTCCTCCCAAAAGTCAGCCGATTTTAGTGAAAGAACCTTTTGTGAAAGGAGAACCAGAGGGACTTCTTTTGAGATGGCAAACAGACGATCCGTGAAATCATTCACATCGGATGCTTCCACATCAATCAGGATCAGTCCGACAATCGGTGCATAGGTGCTCCATCCGTGTGTTGTCCAGCGATCATATGCTTCTATCGAGGTAACGATACCATCCCATTTGTTCGAATCGTCTGTATTTTTATTACGCCAAATAAGGGTACGCTGATCCCGAATCGTGGGCGTTTGAAGCGTTAATAACTTAGGTTCCTTTTCGGGCAAAGCCCGAAAGTAAGCACTCCCGCTGGGAGTAGGTTCCACAGCCTGAAGAACATAGTTGTTTTTGTTGGCTTGCGACATATTAGTTATTTACAAATCAGTATACTTTATATCCGCACTAAAGTAGAGAATGGCACAGTCACAGTCACAAGGTTTGGGAGAAACGCGCAATGGATGCCCGATGCCCCCCTATAATACATTGAATTTCAATTCGAGCAATCCGATGGTGTTTAGCACGTTGCAAAGCTTCGCTCTGAATTCGCCACAGTATCCCCTACCTTCTGGGTCTAATGTGAGACAAGTGGCGGATAATCAGTCCAATGTGGCATATTTTAATTCGCTCAATCAACAAACATTGGCGATTGCTTCTACGAATACTGGGTCAGGAGCGAAAACACCCTATCCGCAGTTTAAAACGGAAGGGGAACGGCTAAAGTATCGTCAAGGACAGGCCACGACTTCGGCAAGAACCATATTTACTGGGCAAAATCCGAGCCTGCCAATGGGAGTACCGCTATCAAGTATTTACCAGATTATTAATAATTAGGGGGACCTCCGCTCCCCCTTACCCCCTGACACTGTATAGTTGAGTAGCCATCCCTGACACTGTATAGTTGAGTAGCCATCCCTGACATGGTATATTTACAAGATACACCGTATCAAGAGCGTGAAGACGCTTGTGCCCCTTCCTGACACTATCTAATTAGATGATATATCATGTCAGGGGGTCAGGGGGAGCGGAGGTCCCCCTAGTTGTTGAAAAAATAATTCTCCGCCTCCAAAGACAAATCCTCCCATTCGGTGGAGGAAAAACGTTTAGTACCATGATTCGTATATCCAATCCACACACCTGCCTTACCATCTTCAACAACCCATTCATCTTTGATCCAGCACGAAGGAAAGGCATCAATCAAGGATTGCAACCAGAGATAATCTGGCTTCCAAGCGCTACTTAGCTGCAGACGAATTCCATAAGGACCGCGCTGAATGACATGAATCGCATAATTTGCGGCAATGGTGGCAATAATTGAATCTAAATCCTGACGGGTTTTAGCAGTAATGGTGAGACGATTGATACATTCATTTGGCATGTTTATTAGTAATATGCTGTATATATTTAAGTTCATATAAAAATAAGATGGTATTTATGTTTTTTGTGCACTTTTTTCTAGCTTGTCCTGTGATTTTTGCAGACTTTTTTCTAAAAAGTCTCACGAAACTCCTTCACCACCTGACACAATGCAGCCAAATCAGACTGGCTCACATGCAACACTCTTGGCACTACTTGATCCAGCTTTTCGAGGAGTTCGTGTGGCTTTACGTGGCTTTTGAGGCTTTTCACTGGCGTCGCGGCTCCCTCGATCCTGTGAGTTAATGGCAATTCTAAAGGCATCAAGACGAGGTTGGAGGAGCTGTTCCCAGTTGTCATAATAGACGATGGAGTCAGTTGCTGGATGATAGGTTCCAAATGGGATGCAATTACTGCTGGGCTGCCCTGCATCGAGTTCAAAGGTGTGAACGGTAGTTCCGTGGAGATAGTAGGGGATGCCGCGGATGTGTTTGAGTTCATACGTCATTGCCTTTTATATAGATTAGTGTTTTCATCAATTTTATAATGCTTTTTAAAAAAATAAAATTGAATTTGGATGACTGTAATAAATAGTTGTCCTCCCAAAAATGAATATCTTCGCCCTACACTGGAAAACACGCAAGGCAGCTCGTTGGCATGTAGATAAACACGTTATTAAAATGCTGTTGGAATACACACAGTTATTATACACTGCTCATTGGGCCCTCTTCTATACGCATCTGATGGAATGCAAATCAGCAATTGCACTTTCAAGGGCTCAAAAACAAGTAGAAGTACCTGAATACATGTGGGATGCACCTGATTGCGATTCTACCAAGGAGACTGGATATCGTCCGTGCCATATACATCATCCGTGTTCCATCTGGACCAGAGCCTGTTCAGGAAACTATATGTGGCTGGCAGAACTAGGAATGGAACTGGCCAGAGAATATCGGTTTCGATTCAAAAAGGAGCATTCTTGTGAAAAACACATTCAATGGTTATATGACAATTTGCCATTAAGCATTCCAATGGGAGAACGAGAAGGATTCGCAGTTGCAATGGACGATCAATATAAAATCTCATCTAATCCGATTGTGAATTATCGGAATTATTATCGGACTGCGAAGAAAGAGAAGGGACTCATTAAGTATACAGGACGACATGTGCCACACTGGTGCACTTTTTAGAAAGTGTTCAAATATTATCATGATTTACACCGTTTGCCCAAAGGCGCAATACATTCCGCCTTTGGGTATTTTCAATGTCCAAAGGTGTAAAAAATACAAATAAATTATTTCTTTTTTGTAGTTCGTTTTATCTTTTTAGTATGATTTGTTTTACGACTGTATTTTTTCATATTACCACCTTTCTTTTCATTTTGAAAGGTAGGTTCTCCATTACTACGAATACTTTCGATGTTTGATGCAATATTAATATACCAATTACGTTCAATCATTGGTCCAATATAGGATTCAATAAATATGTTTAACCAGTTGGCATAAAAACGACATTTGTATTCTCTAGGAATATCGTGATTAATTGCTTTGAAGAATTCGGGAAAAGTGGTGGATGATTCAAATAAAAGTTTCCATTTTTCTTGATATTTATCAAACATTTCACGTGTATATATGTTTCGTCTCGGTATTTTATTATATAAATCAATCCAATTAACGCCTGCTTTTGTTTCTGCAGATGCATATCGTTCTACTTTTGCCCGATAGGTTTCATATTTATCAGGATTATCAATATATGCCCCAAAATGTTGCTCATACCATGTTTTTTTATGTACTGCAATATTATATGTTAGCATATCAAGTTTATCTTCCGATAGAGTCTTACAATGTATGTTGCTTGCATCAGATAATTTCACACGTGTAATGGTTGGATATTTTTTATAAATTAAGAATAATGTGGCATTCATTAATTCCTTTCCAAGACTATATTGCATCATATAATCATTTGATACGCTTTTATCTAATAAGCAATCTTTATGCGCTTCGATTTTATCTATTGTAGCAGTATGTTGCAGCATTCTTTTATAATTGTTATCTTTTAGAAGTTCAAGTGTAATAATAACATCTAAACAAATTTTACTACCAGAGCTTAATTTAATGGTAACAGTATGCAAATTGGTTATTGTATTATCTGCAATCATGATATCAAACATATAATGTGGCGTTTTTATACGAAGAGATGACATACTATTATAATATAGTATATGTTTGTATCCGTCTAATTTATATCAATATACCATGTCCTCTTTGACCATGATCTATCATCCGTAATATATATTCGAACAATCTCATCTACCCATCGTCTATAAAATGCAGATTGTTCATTTAATGGAATAACTGTACCTATCCTATAAAAAAAATCAGGAAATGTAGCAGTATTATGAAATGTTTCTTCAAAAAATTTCATATATGTATGTAATATACTATTTGTATAATATGAAGACATAATCATATTATATTGCATTTCCATCCAAGATACAGATTCTTTTGTTTTCTTTGATGCATATAACTCAACCTGTTCGCGATATTCATTATATTCTTCTTTTGGTATTCTATATGCTTTCATGCGCTTTTCATACCATGTTTGTTTATATAACATAATAGAATATATCACTAAATCAATTGTATCCATATAACTTAGATCAGTTAATTCCATTGTATGAATCATTGGATAATTTATACGAACAAACTCGATAAGCGCTTTTAATATTTCAGTACCAAAACGAGGGGTATCATCATATCCACATTGAATATCATCAAATATACTTTGTTGAAGAGATAACATATGTTGCAGATTTATTGTGCCACTATAATCACCTTTTATGCTAATCATGCCTGATAATTGACCCGAATCCTTATGTCCTATATAAAAAGAAACACCAGCATAATCATCATTATAATAGTCTTTAAGATGAAGATCTGCCTGAAAGTGAGGTGTCACCAGTGATATAGTTCGTTCCATTTATTTTACATCTTTGGATATTTAAAATTCCTATTTTTATCACATCGGAATAAATACTATGTGATAAAAATCTGGTCGTGAAATATTTAATGACCTCCATGACCACCCCCATGACCACCTCCACCCCCATGACCTCCACCATGACCACCGCTATGATGACCGCCACCACTGCCGTTTGCCATGCGACTTGCACCACCCCACGGGCGACCTTCTGAACGATATACTCGTGTTGTACCAGAATACCCGCCAGAACCGCCGCTATACCAATAAGGCCACCAATTATACGAGGTAATGGGCCAAGGCCATAACGGAACCGTCGGCGGTTGCTCAACAATAATGGTAGAAGGACGTAACATAGACAAGATCAAATAGAGCACGACGACAAAGATGACTCCGTAGAAGAGGATAAAATAGATATCTGACATTATAAATAACGCTTTACTTATAATGAATATATTCAAAAAGCATATGATTTTAAAAAAGTTCGTTGCCCCACCAACCTATAGGACTAATCGTCTTTCCAGGAATACCCGCACTTTGCTCATACAAATAATGATTGTCCGTCAAAGACGGAAGCGGGTCATAACCATCGCGTAGTTCAACCGGTTCTTTGGGCAAGTCGGTGGGACGCATGCCACCCATCGGATCCGCACCACGACTCTCGTTCGGTTCATATTTCTGCGTCGTAGGCCAGAAATCACCCTGACCGTATTTGGTAGAATCCAGTTTCAACATGCCTGACTTACTTGTGCCCCACGTAGGAAACAATGGGTGCTTGGCCCAAGGAAATAGAATACGCGAGACAGGTGAATCGTATAAGGTGTAGGTACCAGGGGTATAATAAACAAAATAGAACATGGCAGCAACACCGTAGAGAAGGAGTAATAGAAGTAGGCCGTAAAGAAAGGTCATATTATCTCTACTTAGCACTTTTTAAGAAAAAGTGCGCAAAAATGCACTTTTTAAGAAAAAGTGCATTTTTAAGAAAAAGTACTAAAAAGATTTTTGCGCACTTTTTCTTAAAAATGCACTTTTGCGCACTTTTTCTTAAAAAGTGCATTTTTGCGCACTTTTTCTTAAAAAGTGCATTTTTGCGGGCTTTTTCTTAAAAAGCCCTTTAGAAATCCGCATCCAGCGAGAACGACATCTCGCTAACACTTTTACCCACTCCCGATTTTGCATAGCTAGTAACGCGTTTCTCAAAGAAGTTATCTTTGCCCTCCAGTGAAATTCGCTCCATAAAATCAAACGGGTTCTGCGTGGAGTAAATCTTGCCATATCCGAGCTGGGTAGAGAGGCGATCTGCGACAAATTCAATATATTGTGCCATTAACTTATCGTTCATACCGACCAAATGACACGGTAGCGACTCTGTAATAAACTGTTTCTCAATCTTGACAGCCTCACGAATAATTTTGTGAACTTTGGCCTTGGGGACTTTATGTACAATTTCTTCGTAGAGCAGACAGGCAAAATCGGTATGCAACCCTTCGTCGCGGGCAATGAACTCATTGGAGGTCGTGAGGCCAGGCATGAGACCGCGCTCCTTTAGCCAGTAAATGGCACAGAAGGATCCGCTGAAGAAGATGCCCTCCACGATAGCAAAGGCGATGAGACGGGTGGCAAAGTTTTCTTCGGTCGATGCAATCCATTTCTGTGCCCATTCGGCTTTCAATTTAACGCACGGTACTGTTTGGATAGCGGTAAACAGTTTCATTTTCTCTTCTTTGTCCTCGATATATGTATCAATCAAGAGGGAATAACTCTCTGAATGAATTGCTTCCATCATCAACTGTACCGAGTAGAATTGTCGCGCCTCGGCCAACTGGATTTCATTCATAAAGCGGGCTGCAATGTTCTCTTGGATAATACCGTCGGATCCTGCAAAGAAAGCCAGCACGTTTTTAATAAAGTGTTGTTCATTTGCCGATAGTTTGACCCAGTCTTTCATGTCTTTGGCCAAATCAATTTCTTCGGGTGTCCAGAAAACAGAGACGTGTTGTTTGTATTTTTGAAAGAGTTTGGGTTTCATAATCGGAAAGAGGGTGAAACGGGTGGGATTCTCTTGCAAGATGGGTTCCAAAGCGGCCTTCGGCTCCTCCAAAGCGGCCGAAGGCCGCGACACACCGCCTTCTGCTAAAGATAACTCCTCTACATCACCCATATCTAACTGTTTTACGCGCAATGACGGTGAAAATACGCGCACTTCTGTTAGGCCCTCCATCCTGATACTACAGCCGGAGAAAAGCTCCTTTTAGGACCCTTTCTAAAAACTACAGTATATGCAATAAATTATGACAGTTGTAATGTAAATCACGACACAGATAAAAGACACGCCTTAAACTTTTGATAGGCACGATTAAAAATGGCAGCATTTGGAATAAATGAAGCGCTACGTTGAAAATGCGGCAAATCTGGTAATAATGATACAAGTTTGGCAGAAAACTGGTCAGACGATACAATTGGTTCCAAGGAGGGTAGGCAGTTGATGGCGATGAGATTTACTTTATTTTGCCCATAGTTCATGCGAATAACTGGCTGTTGTTTGGTGGTGTATTCATCGTAGATTGGAAGTGTATTTTGTGGATGACCTAAATCACAGCTAATATCACAGATTACCGATAATGCGCTGGGCTTTTCTAAATCAGACCGTTCAAGAAAGGGGGCAATGTGGCGTGTTTCATCGAGACGAATGGCATGAAGAAGAATATCATGTCCGAGAATGACTTTTTTATGAATGGCATCTTTGCTTGTCCAAATGGTGCAAGGAATACAGAGATGATCCAATACGGCCTTACAGCTTTTTCCAACCGTTCCGTGACCGATTAGGAGCACAGACGGCTTATGACGAGCAGTAAAGGAATACAGCATGGATTGATAGAGTTCCTCATTAAATGGAGGAATGTCTCGTGTTGCATGATAATAGGATTTGTAATAGGCCATTAATGCTAAATAGCATCCAATCTTACCTGATTGTCCGCAAAAGGAAATAACACGTTTACCTTGTGTATCTAACATGTATTCGTAGTCCAGAAAGACCGCAGGACGTAAGGTGTCAAGTATATGTGAAGCACCATACTGCCCCTTAAAACAGTGCGCAAAATGGAGTAGGATCTGTGTTTCTGATGCACTGTGTGCACTGTGTGAACTGTGTGCACTGTGTGCAGGATGTTTAATGCCGAGTACATAGGAGTTCTTTGAAGTGATCCAGTAGTCCTTTGGCACTATCTTTGCCCCGTTCGCCTTATAGTCTTCATCTGAATAGCATCGTGTAGTAGCAGTTTCTACGCATACACGAAAGTGTGCATGAAGTGCTTGAATGTCCTTAGGAACAATAGGTGTACGTGATTCAAAAGGATTGGCTTCTGCACGAATGATAAGTTCGGGCTTGGAAAACAAATCATCATAAAGTTTCTGATAGGCAATCCAATTATAATTTTGGATAGTGGGAGTTGGTTGATTAGGTGACAGGAGTTGAACAATGGGTCCGTCGTGATAGAATGCATACAATTGATTGGAAATGTGGGAGAGAAGGGAATGCGGAGATTGCGATTGTGACTGCGATAATTGTGGTAATTGCAAATCTTCTAGAATCATTGTGCATTCTTCAAGAGAAAGGGTACAGAAGAAGCCTTTTTTAATACAGTTTTGAATAATAGTGTTGTATTTTGTTTTATCGAATGGCTTCGCCAAAGATTGCTGCGCATGTTCCGATAAAAGTACAAAAAAATGGAGGATATCGGCCAGGTATTCTTCAGGGAACCAATCAAAAAAACGCAATTCAATCCCATGATTTTTAAACTTATTAAAATTAATATCATATCCTATTTTTTCATTAAGATGATAGGCCGTCATTGCATTCTGCCAAAAGGCAGGTTCCTTTGGCCGATCCATAAGAAGAAGCTTACCATTTATAGGATGTTCCGCATCAAAGGTCTGAACGGAAATGTATCGACTTAATGCCACACGTTGACTGCCGACAGCATATTCATTGTCTGACAGTAAGGAAAAGATATCAGGTGTACCATAACATGCGACAATAAGTGGTTCTACCAGTTGAAAGTAGGGTACCAGGTTCAGATGTTCCTTGATAAAGCCCGCCTTATCTTGAATAACGCCGTTTTCAAGCATAGTAGGTAAGGTGAGATTGATATGAATGGTCCCATTATTGCAAATGCCAAGGTTACGATTTTTGGTGGTTAAAAAGGAGACGAACCCATAGTTATGGTCAGGAAAGACGATCGCCTTTGAATGCCATTTTTGAAAATAGGGCTGTATCTCGGATAAGAATCGCTGTTTTTGTGAAATAAGCTCTGTGACACACGAATCCACTGTCGCACAATAGAAGTCTTGCGTAATAAACTCAATGGAATCTCCGTCAAATACAAAGGAAGTAGTGTATACTGATTTATAATAGTCACTTTCTCTTAGTAAAATATCGTGAAGCGATTCTGTAAACGCTACATTGGGCGTACCTCCCACATCGTAATGGGTGCGATGCTCTTGCTTTACATCCGTGGCCTGAAAGGTATGCGAATTAATATACATAGGGTAGGTCAGTGTATCCAATGTGTTTGCGCGTTGAAGTAATGCATTTATACCGCATGGACCGTCTGCAATAAAACTTTTATAATAATCAACACTGTATCGTTCCCGTTTTTGCTTTAAATTGCGGAAGCTTTTTATGCCACACTTCTCTGCATGCATGAGGTAGGTTTCATTTTCGATACCGATTCCCCAGAATAAGGACTGCGTAGTATGCGTAGTATGCGTAGTATGCGTAGCTTGCGTTGCTTGCGTTGCTTGCGTTGCTTCTATTTCTTTTGATGATACATCATAATGTTTCATGTATTTCATGTGTTTTTCATCAATAATATCGTCAAAGGTGGGGAGTTTATCGCCTATGGTATCTACTATGTTACCTGCTGTATTACTTGCTGTATTTATGGCATCCTCTATCTGTATATGTACTATATCATCCGAAGTACAGCAGGTACCCATTGACCCTTATTAGTATCTCATAAAATATATCTTTAGGGCTCTTCATGGAATAGCTCTTATGGAGATAGTAGGAGAGGGGTGTGGGGGACATTTGGCCCCCACTTATATATAATCACATGCAACTGCCTGTATTTCATGATTAACCATAAACGGTTTCCCACATCCATAAATCATATTTTCTAAAACCAGTCGGTCACATTCTTCTTTTATTAAATGTGGCGGAATGGGTTCGTTCGTTGCGCGATAGACTCCGTGCCGAAAAATACGACAGTTTAGCTCATTCGGATAGACAATGATGGTTCCGCTACAGTGCGGGCATGTTAGGGAATGAAATTCCGACATGTTATTAATTCTACATATATGATAGAATGTCTAATGGAATGAACCTTGCAAATAATGTAGGCCCTATTCGATCTACGATTGCAGCCTATAAAGGGGCTCTTTATACGACAATCAATGATTATTTACGTTCATGGCCAAATATTCACAGAAATCTTGATATAGAGAGACATATATTTCAATTAGATACATTGATGCAAACATATGAACATTGGCATAATAAACCAACCACTCCATTTGCACCATATGTACCACATACTACTGTATTATATCGTGGAATAAATAATGCAGATTTGATAATGCAAAACAATATGATTGTAGAACGTGGATATAGTAGTGCTAGTCTAAGTGAAGATGTTGCGCAGAGATTTGCAATAGGTCCTTCTAGAAATCCCATCATACCTACACAGTTTGATCCAACAACACAGTTTACACATATAGGTTCTCGTATCATTTTAAGATTTACAATACCTCATAATATCCGTTATTATCCCTATGCCATCCAACAAGATAATATTGGAGAACAGGAATATGTTATACAACGCGGCTTAGTGTATACACTAACAGGTGTATTCGGATTAAAACAAATCAATCCGCATACAGTTATACCTATTATGAATTGTACAATAGCAGTTGGAAATATTCCCAATCAAATGCCATATTTTACAGGAATGCCTCAAGGAGGACGTAGACATTATCATAAAAAACAAAGAAAAACAAAACATAAACGGCGTATTTATAGCCGACGTAGTATAAAATAAAATATTATACTAGATATGACTTCCGTTCTGACGCGCTCTTCGGCGCTTACGGCTCGCAACAAACCCTCCACGGGTGACACAAAGACATCCTTTGTGAATGTGGATCATCTTGGATGGTTGAACTGCAATGGACGCGCAATGGATAAGACCACCTACAATTTGCTCTTTCAGGTCATTGGTTACACCTTTGGAGGCAGCGGCAATTCATTTAATCTACCAGATTTTCAAGGGCGCGTTCAGGGCTCCGTGGGGACGATTGTAGAAACATGCGGTACGACTGCTTTTGCCCCTGGTACTTCCACGGGTGAAGTTCAACATAAGCTGACCATTGCTGAAATGCCTGCGCATAATCATAATAATTTGGCTGGAACACCTGGTGCTACAAATCCCGCATTGCCAGGAACAACCGATGTGATAGGAAATCATACACACGGCATTACGGATCCTGGACATGCTCATAGTTATGTTAATCAAGTAAATGATGTAAGTGTCAACAATTTGACAACACAAACCAGTGCTGCTTCAAATTCAGACATTGGCCAGACAACAGGTACCTCTACAACGGGAATTACGATTAATCCGGCTGGAACTCATAGTCACAATATCGCATCGAATGGCGGAGATGCCTGCCACAACAACATGCAGCCGACCCTCTTCTACGGCAATACGTTTATCTATTCGGGCATCCCGATGAATGGTACCTTCCCGTTTACCACTGGATTGTCACCCGTCTTGATCTAAAGCACTTTTTAGAAAGAACATAGCTGTTGGCCTCTGGCCAACAGCTCCGCCGTGTGGGGGCGTAAGCGAAGCAAACCCACAAAGTGCGCAAAAAGTTTTGGAAAAAAGTGCGCAAAAAAATAGTTTTTATTGTTTAACGAAGTTTTATAAAATGCTCCAATCCACCTGCTCTTGTCCCATCGCGCTTAACAACGCATTCACACCGCTAAATGGTTTTGACCCAAAGAATCCCTTTGATGCACTCAAAGGAGAAGGATGCGCAGATTCAATCACTTTGTGCTGGTTCATCTCCAAGAACATCGCCAGAAGTTTCTTTTTCACTTGTGCCGATTTTCCCCAAAGAACAAAGACCACGTTTTTCGATCGCGCGGCGATAGACCGAATTACCTGATCCGTCACTTCTTCCCATCCGATTTTGCTATGACTCTGTGGCTGACCGGCTTCCACAGTAAGCACCGTGTTTAAAAGGAGAACACCTCGATTCGCCCATGAGACTAAGTTCCCATGTTCTGCGGGAACCAAACCCATATCCACCGCCAATTCCTTGTAGATATTTTTCAAGGAAGCTGGCAATGGCCGAATAGTAGGCTGAACCGAAAAGGCAAGGCCATGTGCATTACCAGGGGTTGGATAGGGATCTTGACCCAGAATGACCACGCGAACCGCCGATGGAGCCGTTAGTGCCAGTGCGGTCCAGATTTCTTCTTGTTTTGGCAAATAGGCTTTGGTTGAAAGAGTAGTGGAGAGTTCAAGGAGTTTTTCTTGGCAGGGTTGTAAAATTTCTTTCCACAGAGGTGGCACTGACTCGTAGAGCCAATTCACAGGTTCACCTGGAATGATGATTTCTGTGATGCGTATTTCGCCTGGAATTGCATCGTTTGCATCGTTATTGTCTTCTTTGATAACTGTAATCCCTTGAATAGGCTTTAAAGGTTCGGTTAGAACCGGTTTCACATCTGCATCCACGTTCACCGCGAAAGGTGCACGAACCTGTTGTTTCTCTTCCTCGCTCATCTGCGATACAACCATCGTCCGATAAAACTCCTTTACTTTTGGGTGTGCCTTAAAGGCAATCGGGTCAAAGTCATAGACGTAGAGTGCGTCCAAGGATCTGGCGCGAGACAGCGCCACATAAGCTTGTCCATATTCAAAGTTTCCTGAGCCGATATCAACCAATATGGAATCCAAGGATGCCCCCTGCGCCTTGTGCGTGGTACATGCAAACGCAAGTCGCAATGGAATTTGTGTCCTGTTCACGAACTCCATGTCCTCAATGGGCCACGCATGTGTCCCCACTGGTTTTCGAACACCATTTACAAATTCTACGATGGGAAGATCGGTAGTAGGGCAAAAGCCCACGACGATGCCGCGTGATCCATTCACCAGTCCTGAATCAGGCTCCACGTTGGCAATCAACATCACCTGTGCATTCTGGACGAGTTCCAATTCAAGTGCATATGATGCATTGGCATCCATGTAACTCAGTGCTTGTTGAAAGTGTTCATCGTGCTCTGTAAATCCTTTTGGCACTTTGCCATCGTATACAATCCGTGCTTTATACCTATAGGTCTTACCTTGTAGTGCTTTGAGATTGGAATCATTAATCATTTCTACTTCGGCTCGTTTGGGAAAGAGCAGGGTGGGTTTGATTTTGTTGTCCTTCCAGTCAAGTCCTTCACGGGCTCGTAGAATGGCACAGGACTCCTTGGATAAGGCACCGATGCGGGCTTCTTTTAACACGGTTTGAAACACAGTGTCTTTTTGACGCTGGATTTGCGTGAGTTCAATATGCGCAAGTTCTAAGTGGGTCCATGCAGCGGATTCAAATGCAAATACAGCGCCATCTGCGCCTTTGTTCACAGGAGGTAATTGAAAGAAGTCACCTACTAACAGTAGTTGAATTCCTCCAAAGGGTTTTTTGGAACCACGCAGTTTCTGGCCGATCTCGTTGAGTTTGTCTACTAATTCCGCGGTCATCATGGAAACTTCGTCAATAATCAAAAGGTCCGTGCTAATCCAATTGCGCAATGCTTTTTTGTTTCGTTTAATTTTGACACATAATTCGGCAACCGATCCCTTTCCGAGCCCGATGCCGGCCCATGAATGGACCGTCTTGGCCTTGTGACCGAGGAGCAGTGCGGCACAACCGGTTAAGGCACAAATCTGAATCCTGGACAACGATTTTTTAAATCCAGGCAGATCGGTATAAATCACGGATAAAAGGTAGCTTTTACCGACACCACCGCCGCCGGTTAAGAAGACGTTTTTCCCAGTTAACAAATAATCCACGACGGACCGTTGCTCTTCGGTTAGGGTATCAAGGTGGGTTTTATCCAGTACCACCTTCTGAATAGAGGTATAGGACTGAAAATGGGCTTCGGCTTCGACACGTGTTGGAAATCCTTTAAAGATTGCTCCAGGATATCCCTTGACCTGTTCTTCCGCTGTTATCCATGTATCGTATACTCCTGGAGTAATTCCTTTATTGACAGCGTAGTATGTCATGTGATACCTTTTCGTAATCAAAAAGGTACATCAATTTTACAGCACTTTTTAGGAAAAAGTGCGCAAAAAACTATTTGCACTTTTTAGAAAAAAGTGCCCAAAAAACTATTTGCACTTTGTAGAAAAAAGTGCGCAAAAAGCCCAGCACTTTTTAGGAAAAAGTGCCCAAAAAACTATTTAGATTTTTGCGCACTTTTTCCTTATTTTGCCCGCACTTTTTCCTAAACATGCGGGGCTTTTTTCCGCACTTTTTTCTAAACATGCTGGGCTTTTTGCGCACTTTTTTTTAAAAAGTGCAAATAATCACCATATACTTTCATCGCATCTTTCATACCAGGTGTTTGATACTTATGATATTTTGCGCGAGAATACATCGTGCGCGCGACCTGCTGTGCCTTACTACGAGTTGCTCGGCGGAGCCGTTTTATAGTATTTCGTGCTTTTTTTGCAGTTCCGTAACCTGCTTTGAATTTTGGAGGCTTTTTTGGATCATTAAATACACCCATTCTAATGTATGTATTTAAAAATTCTATTGTAAAACGTGCCATATTTTCTTAATCGTATAGGGCTTTTTTATCAAACGTATAGGGCATTTTTCCCAATCGTGTAGGGCTTTTTCCGCATTTTTCTCAATCGTGTAGGGCTTTTTGCGCACTTTTTCTTAAAAAGTGCTAATGGTGCATGTAGATAACATGGTCAATAACGACTCGCTAAAGTTAGATGTACCAGTCTGGTCAATGTGTTGCATCGCATTGGTATGCAGTTCTTCAAGAGCAGTATCTAAGTCCCTCTTTGTCTGGTTCTCTCCCGTCACATACAGTTTATCCTTCTGATCCATTTGTTCCTTGATACGATTCATAATAAACAACGCCTCTTGGTGTTGCTGGCACATTTGTTCCGTTAGTTGTGAGAGTTGAAAGAGCTCGTCTAACAGATTATCGGTTGCTTCATCATCTGAATCTACTTCCATATCTAATGTTACCTCATCGGGCATGATACTACTATAGTATACGCGTTAAAGGTTTAGGCCTAAAATGTAATTAGATAGAATGTCTAGAAATAAGATGTTTAACATCGGCGATAGAGTTGTAAAAACACATCCATGCTTTTATCATTCAAATAGCGATATGTGCGGAGTAACGATAGGAAATATAGGTACAGTTATTGGTATTCTTAACCAATATAAGGCGAATCCAGCATATATTGTTCAATTTGATGGAAAATCGCTTACAAGCTCACTAGAGCATTATTATAATGCAAGGGCGCTTGCTCCGCTAATGCACACTTCCACAAAGGTATATTTACATAGGGGGTGTGGGGGAGCTGGCTCCTCCACTAAACGCCAGTGAACTAATCGGTGTATGATAGGAAATGGTGCATGCCATTGGTATAATAGTAGAGGATTCGTGTGAAGTCCACGACACATACCAGTGGGCTGGCATAAATAGGCATGTACCAGGTCTGAGAATCACGTCCATGTATTTGAGATCGCTTAAGAATGGTGTATCTTTGGCAGTCAGGTCTTTTACGATACAGTTCCGCCAATGAACAGGAAGGGAGCTTTCAACTGACTCTGGCATAATCGTGACAGAAAGGGCGCCATCTACAGGGAAAAGACAGGTCCAGGTGGCAAATGTTTTACGAAGGCCTACTGTGCCTGCCCAGCAGTGATACGATGGAGTAAGCCAGAGACGAAGCAGAGGGTGAATGATGACAGGATTGATATATTTCTTTGCCCAAATGGCAATGCCTGATTCCTTGGCAATGGCTTCGGCCTGAGGATACTTCCATGGACATAGAGTTACAGCCGTAGCACTTTTTGCATCCTTCAACCATTCTGTCAAGGACATGTCCTGAAAGACAGGAATTTCTGAGAAGCATGACCGGTTGGCAACATCGTCGTGTGTCCAAAAGGAAGCCTTCGGGATGCCTCGGATAACAAGCGGAACCTTTTCGTGAAGAATCTCTCTGATTGGGTCCTGCCCATTTATGGATAGTGTTTGTAAAGGCATTGTTGCTGTTTTGTCTTTTTGATTCCATTCCATCTGGTTAATGCGAAACTCGCATACGGCTTGTTTGTAAAAAAAAGTAAGTATTAGAAAACAGACCACAATAATTAAAATGATTTCTAACATGAATGTTAGACCTATAAAAGTTATAGTAAGAAAAAATGTACATTGATACGCATAAATTATTATCATGATATAATTAGATGAGCGCGACAAATCCATTGTGGCAAAAGGCTCTTAACATGCACGGAGTGCCATTTGTAAGAAAAACACAACGCCCAAATGGTTCGTATATAAATGATAATTACCCGCTTGTTCTTGCAACATACAAATCTCTCAAAAAAAACGAATCGGGATTATCTGCTGCAAATGCGGGTCCACGACCTATGTCAAAGACTGAACAGAGAAAACAACAAAAATACGAAGAAGAACAAGAGCGGTTAAGACAAGAATCTATGCAATCGGAAGCATTACGATTAAAATATATAGAAGTATCTACTTTTTTAGATCTATGTGTGGCAGGCAAAACCAAAGAAGTTGGAAAAATGTTAGAAACATATCAGCCAGAAGAGCATGCAAAATCTAGTATATTGAGCATGACTGTATTTAACGGGCATTTATCTACATTAAAATTATTATTAGAGCACGAACAATTTAAAGATAAGAAATATGCCAAAGATGCATTAATTGCATCTGCAAAATATCTAAAACCTAGAATTATGCATTATTTATTAGATGAATGGAATGTAGATCCAACAGAAAATATACCTAAATGGGGATATGCACCAGAAGAAGAAAAAACAGAAAATCCAGTGTTTCTAGAAGCATTGAAGGCGTCGTGTAGTCCTATACCTGGACTGTTTGGTCATCAGCATCATCTGCACGATCCTAGACCTGCAAAAGTAGCGGTGTTAACCCCGCTTTTAAATAGCGTACACATGCAACATCTTGATCCATTAATGTATCTATTATTTATGGTAGATCATGCATCGCAATTTTCATTACCATATTTTAGAGGAGATCATCAAGCATTCTTATCGATTATTCTCCCCTATGTTATTCGTGCAATAAATCATGAAACCGACCCATATAAAAAAAAGAAAGCGGCAATTAGTTTATATAAGAACCATTATACTGAATTATCAACTGCAGATAAAAGAATAATTGATGAAGCATTAAGAGATTATAACTTTATGAGAAACCATGGATCAAAAACAAGAAAATTTAATTTAGTAAAGCATCTTGCGGGCCTCCCATTAGAAAATAAAAATCGTAAAACAATTGCAAATGTATCTGCCAGACTATTACAGTCTAATGCATATTCTGCCACATCTAATGCAGTATATGCATCACATCTTCCTGTAAAACAAATGAAGGAACTGCCAACCAATATTCTATCGCACGTACAAAAATTTTCATTGACTTCAAAGAAGGGTGGTAAGAATAAACGTATCAAAACACGTAAACACTAAGTAGAACCATGCGTAGCCTCCTATGCTGTATTCTACTCTTACTTATGACAGTGGATGCACAACTTATTGCCCTTGCGACCACGATCTCTTCCGCATGGAGTGCCGTGCAAGGTGTACTCTCTGTCTTTAAGACCAGCAGTAAAGATACGATACTGCAAACAATGACGGATCAAGGCTACAAGACATTCATGGACAAAACGATGGTTAGTGTTTCTCAGGGGATTCCCGACAGGTATTGGTCTACCTTTGTCGGCCATATGAGCACCAATATGTTGATTCCGCAATCACAACTGTTAAACTTTCAGAATTACGTGATGGACACCCAATACGTCGGTTCTGACTCCTGGTCGGCCCTTGATTTGTCCTTTTCGGAGCCGACGGGAGCGCTATGCCATTATTTGCTGATTACATCGGCAAAGAATGATATCAATAAAACGTATAGTTGGGTACATGCAAACGTAGAAGCCGCGTTTACCCTTGCTCCGAACATCATGGTCATTAGCCATGAGAGGTCTTCGTTTTTTAGTGACAAAGTTACCTTGGAACTCAGAGAAGTTCCTGCTGGATTACAGATGTCTGATTTTCAAGGGATATTTAGCCTTCTACGGGTCATTGCGTTAAAGTCGATTGCGAACATGATAAATTTGGATTTGCCTCTGAAAAACACATAAACCATCGTTCATAAACGTCGTTATTGAATATGTATAATTGTATTTGCTGTATTTGTATAATGTGCACTATGTGCACTATGTGCATTACCCGAACGTCGTGTATGCGCAAAATTTTTCTTTAAACTAGGTTGCGTTGCATGGTTTCGTCGTGTTCTTGCAAATTGCCTTGATTTAGCTGAAGGTACCACTGGAGGCTCCACGACAGATTCTATAACAGGCTGTTTTACAACAGGCTTTTCAGATAACGCCTGTGACAATGCTGGTAATAGAAGCCCCACCACCTTTCCAATCCATAGTTGTGGTAAAATGCCAGTTTCCAGTGCATGAATAAAATACGCATCTTCTGCCACAATCGTCTTCTGAATCCACGCAATTACAGAATCCTCGATTGCATCCACCTCTTCTATTTTTTTACTTACACTAAGTATTTTAAAAATAGAAAGCCACATAGTCTTGTATTCATTTAGGCAGTCTTCCAGAATGAGTTTGGTATCGAATAGAAATCCATAGCGGATACCGATTTGAGTAAATGCCTGATCGATGGGAAAGACATATTGTGCACCATCCTTTGAAAGGGTCTTAATAAGTGTACCGTCATAGGTAATGGTGCCTTGGGCAATATCTTCCATTAAAATAAAGCACCCGTAGATATGATTTTGTAATGCGATGGAACTTGGATATTCGGTGGGCTGTTCATACTGTTTTTGAATAATGGATATATCCATCTCTATTTAGAAATTCGCAATCAATGTCTGTAATATAAACGCGAAGGAACTATATTATAGTAAATAGTGTCAATACGTCACACATGAATATTCTAGAGTTCTCCCACGGATCGGTTCAATTAAATGATGAGCAGTATCGTGTGGTGACAAGTCCACCTTCTGAAAATCAGCGGATTCTTGCCTCAGCCGGTTCAGGAAAAACGAGCACCATTACTGCACGAATTGCCTATCTCGTCCAAGAATACGATATTGACCCAACAAAGATCCTCCTCGTATCCTTTAGTCGCTCTGCTGCGCAAGAGATGATTCATCGTGTACATCATCTTATTGGCCCCGTCAACATGTATGCGGGCACCTTTCACGCGTTAGCAGCGCAAATTCTTAGAGATAGGGCCCCACATTTACTGAGGGATCAGCCCTTCATTGATGAACTGCCTTATCGACTGATGAAATGGCTTGAATCCGATATGGGTTCCAAATGGGCAAAGCGATTTCGAACGATTATTGTGGATGAGTTTCAGGATATCAATGAGATTCAGTGGCAGATTTTGAAGGGGTTTTATCATGTAACCGATGCGCATGATACATGCAATACATATAACAGACCGAGTACCACGATGTCTATTGTCGGCGACGATGCACAAAATATCTATACCTGGCGCGGATCCTCTGTCTCCTTTCTTCTCGACTTTGATAAGAATTTAGGTCACAGTGTCAAGGATTATCAGCTGTGTATGAACTATCGGTCAACCGAGGCAATTGTGACCATTGCAAATTCGGTCATGCGCTTTATTCCCACCCTGCCTTTTAAGGAAAAGATGGTGGCCTATCAGAAAGGTGGTCAAAAACCCCACGTGCATTTCTTTTTTCGTGCATCGGATGAATATGACTGGATTGTGAATTCAATCGAGAAGTTGATAAAAAAATCCAAGCAAATCAATGACCCCAATGCAAAACAGACAACATTCGCCGTTCTTTCGCGCTACAATTCGGATCTCTTTAAAATAGAAGAACGCCTGCACAAAAAAGGCATATCCTACAAACTGTGCACGTCGTATAGCCCTGAAGAAAAAACACAGAAGCACACGAAGAAAGTCACCCTGGCAACCATCCATGCCTCCAAGGGGCTTGAGTGGGACATTGTCTTTTTCATGAACTTACACGATGATGTGTTCCCATCAGGGAAAAGTGACGAAGACATTATTTCTGAACGCCGTCTGTTTTATGTGGGTGTGACACGTGCAAAGAGAGGCCTATTTCTAACGTATTCGCGACAGGAACGGTCGTTATCCCGTTTTGTACGAGAAATCCCTCGTCCCTTTCTTATTTTTCATAACGTGGCATCTTTTACGCTAAGTACCAATCCTGCCTTAGAGCATGTATTAAGCATTGAAGATATGATTCGCGGATTTGACGGAGGAGATTGGAATACGCTACGAGAACAAAACGACGTACCTCTCATTCAGGATAAAAGAACAGAATCGATTTATCCATTTGGAAAATTATTTGCAATGCCTGATTGGGTGCGCGAACTTGATGTGAGAGAGACGTGGCTAAACATGATGAAAATCATTGCACTAAGGGAATGTAACCTGGACAAGTTGGATACGCTGAGAACTCCAGAAATCAATGAGGCCTTGCTTACATTACGAGTGTATCGTGAGGACATTGCATTCTGGGAACTCTATGAAGCCGAGCTAGAGCATCTTCTTCATCACTTTATGAAGCACACGCGAGAGATGCCTGCACTTGATTATGCTACGTTACAGGAGTATATTGCGGCACATCTGCCACATCTGCAGTGGCCGGCAGCGGATCTGTGCCATGCGCTGGTGATTCTGGCAAAAATCCGTGGGCAACTCAGACCGATGCGGCATACAGGGTTTGATTTACGTGAATTTTCCTTTGGCGTGGTGCGTAATTCCGTGCCGACCGAAATGCGGCCTGAGGTTCTTGGAAGTTGGCACCGCGTGATAGACAAGAGCAGGAAAACGAATGAGATTTTACCCGATTTATGGCGAATGGCCGCGTTGTCTTCTGTGCTAGAGGGACGTAATATACCGTTGTATCAATATGAAGCCGTTTGCCCACATCTTATAAAGGATGAACAGCAAGATATGGTCAAAGCGATGATGAAGTCATTTAAACCATGGATTGCTACGCTGGAACATCCGACGTTTCACTTTATCTTTGAGGCTCCTGACATTCGGCCGATTCGTTTTGATATCATGACGGAGAAGTGTGCATATTATCTTTTTTTTGATCCGCAGTTTGTGCCGAGTAATGAAGATAAGATACTACTTTTACTGAAGCAGTATGCTTATGAGGAAGTATTTGATCGGTCGTTAGATTCAATAGGATTTTTAAATATGGCTACAGGAATCACCTTGCATTATGAGGTGACATCTACCATACGGGCGCAGCTGAGCCACATGTGGCAACACCTACAACAGAAGTATATGGAGGCGCCAGCGCCCCCATACCCCCCACACTAGAGAACTAGTGCACCCACATACAATATGGAGAAACAATGATTTCTATCGTGTGGGGTGTGGGGGAGCGTAGCTCCCCCACCTACCAGACGGGTGCAGCTGAGCCACATGTGGCAACACCTACAACAGAAGTACGTTGTATAGGGGCTGTCTGAATGGGACGAGAACCAGACGAGGCATGCTCCTTATTAAATGCACCACCAGGTTGTTGAATAGGTCCCTTTGAACGAATGGCCTGCTCTGTCGGTTGTACGTAATTCACGCCGCCATGCGGCATGGGGTATCCTTGTTGATGTCCTTCGGGCAAACTGTAATATTTGTCGGCTCCATAACGGTCCTGCTTGGTCGGATTATTGAACAGCCGTCCACTACGTTCAAAGTACTTGCTGTCATTTTCAGAGCGGCATGTGACATTGTCTGTACGTAGTAGCGCCTGTGGCATAGCGAGTTCATCCACAAAGGCATCGGAGATACCCTTGCGATCAGGAACAGTTGAGCCTGAAACATACATATTACTGGTTTGTTTAGGAATGTACTGTGTCGTGCACCATTTGTCTAAAGGCTGATCCAATGTTCTCAGCACTGATTCCTGGTCAATATGAGCAGCATAACGACCGGGCGGATAGAACTCTCCTCCTGTGGGAAATACCATATTCTTGGGGGGCATAGGAGAAGGGACCATTGGTCCACTTGTCACATAATTTTTACATACTTTGACGAGGGGACGAAAATCCATGGGTAGGCCGACTTTTTGTTGGGGAAGGATATGACGTAGCATTTCGGTGGGATCCCAGTGGGTTTTCAAACAAACAGGGGGGTACAAATCACCCTCTACCGCTTCAAAGGGATAGGAACCGAGGAAGGGATTTGGTGTAGGAGCCTGTGTATGTGCGGTACTCATTACTACATGCACTTTTTAAAAAAAAGTGCACAAAAATCCTAATGCACTTTAAAAAAAGTGCACAAATCCCTCAAAAACGTTCTGGGATTTTTGCGCACTTTTTTCTAAAAAGTGCACTTAGATGTTATTCGGATTATTACGATGCGTAAAGTGAATATAAGGCGTATCATCAGGATCCTCAGGAACCGGTATACTGGGCCGATTGCCAAATCCACTGTTTTGATTGGCAAATCCAATTTCTTCATCGATTTGAAAGGTGGCATCCCATTCATTTAGCTGAATAACAAATGGTAAGGAGAGCCAGGCCGGTGTAAGACTATCATCGTCATTATAGACTTTGATGTTGAGTTTATCCAACTTTCCAAGCCCGTTCTCAAAAAGCGATGGGTTTTGAATAAGTGTTTGCGAAATACCTGTATCGCCCACATTGCCCATTAAGATTTTCGCAGCCATTAATTTAACCTGCCCTGTCGTTTCATTGGTAATTGCATTATTTTCATTCATGACAATATCCATGTTATTGAAATTTTGTTCTTCGTTGATGGACATAAAATAGTTCATGTTTCCCGTCGAAGTAAGCTGGGCAATGCTACTTAAAATATTAAATGTATTGGGCCTGGTATTAATAAGTCCTAGACGATATTGCAGTGTATTGATAACCATATTAACAGGCAGGGCATTGTACCATGTATTCACGAGTTGAGTGAGAACCGTACAGCATACCGTCATGCAATCCGTAGATTGAGGGACATACAACATGCCTCCCACTCCAATAGGATTCACGGCAGCAGCTGCCAAATCACTCGCCAGTGGCTGTCCAGGAATATAGAGATTTTGGTTGGTGACAAAAGAGACAGGTAACGCTTGATTGGTAGTATAGGACTGTGTTTGAATCATGTCATTGGGCAAAATCTTGTCATATTTGGTAGAGATATAGCAATGATGGTCACCATTAACTCTGCCGTTAACAGACGAAAATACTGCAGTGGTACTTTGCACAATTTGATAGTAACTAGATAACGTACTATGGTAATCCATAAAATTCGTAAATTTCATGATGGATCCGCTGTAATTTCCATAAATACGTCCAATGGAACTGGTATAGTTAAACATGGCACTAAAATCGGCATCACTATGTAGATCGGTAGCAGTAAAGGTAGACTCATTTGTTACATGCATATCACCACCCTTATAGCTGTATCCGTTTACCAGATGATAGTTACCTAGTACACTGCTGAGATTGGTTTCAAGGTGTTTTGATATGCATGAATTGGTGGTTATACCCGATTTTAGCGTAGCAAATGAATGTGCGTTTAGACCTTGCATTAACAATTCTTGATTTAATGTAGTACTATAGTGTTTGGAGCGATCACGCTGAATGGATGTGTGCAATGTATTATGAAGGGTTGTAAAACGACTTTCTTTCTCATTGTAGCTCCATTTATAACTATTGATATTATTGAGTTGAAATGTTAAGTTTGGCCGATAGCCATCTAGCGCTCCTTGATTGAGATGACACAGCATGGAATAAAGGGGCGAATTTAGCCCCTGAAAGGGGCCCATCACTGCAGTAACCACGTCGTCAAAGGACAGGCTATCGGTTTGAATAAATGGTTTTGCCAACTTGGTAGCGATTGCTTCTTTGAGAATAGGGAAGTAATAGGCATTAAAAGCAATATCCTCGGTAATAACAGGGAAGGAATCAATATGTTGCTGTGTATAATACGTATTCATTATTTGTTCCTTGGTGGGATTGCTATAGCGGATTCCATTGGTTTTTGATTGGAAGTTATCCCCAGGTTCATTAAATAAGACCGAAATATCGCGTGTATTGGTAAAGATATCGCGAAAGGTATCATAATCAATCACATTGAAAGGAGGAGTATTGTTGGCTTGAAAGGTAAGTTCCTGTGCCAGCTGATGATTATTTAAATTGATATCGGGAACAGACAGCGTTGTCATTAATGGAATAGTAGCATTAGATGTATCTATCGTGCGCCCTTGTTCCATGAGTCCAAACCCTGTATTTGCCGTGGTGCAATTCATAACGGATATACATGTACTGATACATGTACTCGGGACGCCTGATGTAATGAGTAAATCAACAAGGGTACTTGCATAGATATCATATTGAGCTACACCTCCTGAACTGTTGGGAAAAGACATTTGTACCAACTGAAACTTGGTAATATTGGTATAGGTGCGGGGTAATTTGAGTTGAAAGTTGAATGGACTGGGATACAGCCGTTTATCACGATTGGAGGACTTGATGCTGACAAGACTGGTTTTGGTGGATTTAGGAGGGACCAGATAGACATGATCTTTGAGTGAATCAATATTGGTACTTTCATCCCAGGGAGAGTACCATAGAGGAGCGGATGCGAGGTATTCTAATTGTTTTTCGCTGGTATTCAAATTAGGCCCCGCTGCCTTAAGAATGGCATAACGTGGATCTTGTGCGCGTCGCTGGGCTACTGCTGTCTCACTTTGATCGGTTTCGTACGATGTATCCGATGCATGTGTTGTATCGGATTCATTGCCCGATTCATCATCATCTTCATCGCCAGATTTATAGGGACGATAATATCCGTTACTCATGCTATGAACACGGCGATCTACCTACACCGTGCTTTTATTTCTTTATGTGGTGGAGGGCCTTCGCATGCTCCGCTAACCCACACCCCCGCCTGGGGTAACTGTTTAATGTTCATCTAATTTATAATCCACCTGGGATGTCAGTGGGATTATCCGCCAGATAACCCAGGCGGGGGTGTGGGGGGCCGAAGGCCCTCCACCACTAATCTAAAGCAGTAAAAGAACACTATATAGAATGGCTGATATTGCTGCGCAGCAGAAGCAAGGCCCCATTGCGCAAATAAACCGTTCAAACAACGCCACAGTACAAAAAGAAGGTAGTTCGGCACAATTTAAAGACCGCGGCAATATTTCCAAAAACAACGCCAATGCATTTAATCCAAGTTCAGGCAATCCTTTCTTGGTTACCAGTTTTGCATCGCCAAGTTTGGCATCCTTTGCAAGAAATCAGGCGGTAGGTCAAGTTAGTTCTATTATTTCTACGGTCATAGGCGATTTATCTACGATTATCGATTTTAACACCTATACACTTACCATATCGACTATTACCTCCATGGATCAATATATTGATCCATCTCAAACGGTATCCATTCGTGCAAGTACGATAAATATTAATGCAGGTACGAATATTACTATGAATGCATTAAGTAGTTTTACAGTAAATCCATCCTCTGTATTTAATGGTAAAATGTTTGCAAATTCAATTACAGTAAAAGATCTAAATTTCTCCACGGCTACTGGTTCCACCATTACCGTATTTGATGCCAATTCTGGCTCCGTTAACAGTGCCGTCTTAAATTTCTCCACCGCATCTGGTAGTACATTAAATGTTACTGCACTTATCACTGGGAATAAAATAAATGCAACGACGATTACAGTAGCCGATCTCCATTTTTCAACTGCTACAGGCTCCACCATTACAGTATTTGATACCAATTCAGGCACCATGAATAGTCAGGTTCTCACTTTCTCTACTGCGACTGGGTCCACAATTAGTACCAATATGTTGGCAGTGAATAATGTGCTTACTGTATCTTCCATTGTTGGCAGACAAATCACGTATTCCACACTCCTAGGTTCAAGCCTAACTGCAAATACGATCACTGTAAATTCTACCATGTCGGCATCCTCTTTTACAGCAGGTTCCTTTACAACCTCCACCCTTCTAGCTTCAACAATAACAGTAAATACTGCAATAGTTGCATCTACATTGACAGCCTCAACCATAACAACGAACACGATGAACTTTTCAACCCTTCTAGGTTCAACGATAACAGCAAATACTGCAACCGTTGCATCTACGTTTACAGCCTCCACGTTAACAGCGTACAACATAAACTTTTCAACCCTTCTAGGTTCAACGATAACAGCAAATACTGCAACCGTTGCATCTACGTTTACAGCCTCCACGTTAACAGCGTACAACATAAACTTTTCAACCCTTCTAGGTTCAACCTTTACAGCGAATACAATTCTAGCAAATTCATCCATCACAGGCTCCACCCTTTTTACAAAGCAACTTAGCACCAATCAACTTCTCTTTTCGAGTTTTACGATGGTGCCGTCAACCTTATCATCGTATAATGCTACAAATATAGCAACAGATGTACTATCTACTATTTTTATTAACATGAATGGAACATTATATAAGATTCCTGTTATTCCTGCTTAGATTAAATATAAAACTCTTCAATAAGAATAATACCTGATGCACCATAACCGCCAAACCAACAGCACACATCAATAGGATCTACTGGTCGCCCTTCATAACCTCCCTTGCCTATTGTATAGGTAGTTGGACCAGGAGCATTTACATAAAATTCTACATATTCTCCTGCACCACCGCCTGGACTTGTATAGATTGCATTGTACGCGCTACTACCACCACCGCCACCACCAGTATGTGTGATACCAGGCCATCCATTAGGAGTGCTAGGAGGAACAGGGGTGTTTGAAAAATTTCCACCACCTGCACCACCTCCTCCAAATGCATTGGATCCGCCTTGACTCCCTGCTGAATTGGTCAGAGAGCCTCCTTGACCTTTCCCACCTGGTATTCGTATAACGAGTGTAGTATTAGCCGCAGTTGCATCAGAACCACCACTTCCACCATTTCCACCATTTCCACCATAATAACCTGGACCACCGCTGCCGTCTGCTCCATAACCAGGGGCGGCTATAAACTGTGACGCTCCTGAGCCAAAAATTGTAGATGTTCCATTATAACCATACATCAAATATCCACCGCCTCCTCCTCCACCCGCACACATTCGTACACGAATGCGCGCGACCCCTGCTGAGGGTGTATACGTGCCTGTTGTAATAGTACTATAGGTTGCCGCAGTCAAACGTCGTACAGTAGGCCCTGTTATGCCGCTAACGGTGCTTGTCAAAAGGGTAGAACAGTTTACATCTCTGCTGACAGTGCTAATTGCGGAAATAGTAGAGCCTGTCAGCGTAGAAAATCCATAATTGATTGCTGTAATGGTAGAGGCGAGCAAGGTTGAATCAATTACAGCAGTAGTGGTTGAAAGGGTAGAGCCTTTTAAGGTAGAAAAGGTCTGATTAATAGAAGAAAGGGAAGATACAAATAAGGTAGAATTAAATATGCCAGTGTTGGCAAGTATTGTACTTCCACTAATGGTAGAAAACAGAAGAGACTTTGTTATACTGTTGGTAGCATTTATACTTGACACGGTTATGGAAGAATTTGCAGTAATCGTATTTGTAGTTATGCTACTCCCAGCAAACGTGGAGGCAGTCAATGATAATGCAGTAAATACAGGAACGATAAAGTTGCCTGTAACGGTTAAATCGATGGTAGTTATGGAGGATCCTTGCATTCTGGATGCATTTATCGATGATGCAGTTACAGAGGATAGATAAGGCCGGTCTGTCGGTGCAAGTAAACCATTTGACGACGTAATCATAACATAATTGCTTGACACGGGATAATCATATTGATTAAGGATATATGTATTGTTTTTACCAGTTATATCATTATAGGAACGAATAATCAATGGTCCGCTATTTATTGCAGTAATACCAGGACCGCTCATATCTATTAGCGCTTTTTAGGAAAAAGCGCGCAAAAAGCGCTTTTTGGAAAGCGCTTTTTAGGAAAAAGCGCGCAAAAATGTTTTTTAGAAAAGCGCCCAAAAAGCACTTTTTAAGAAAAAGCGTGCAAAAAACTCTTTTTAGAAAAGCGTTTTTTGCATAAGTAATATACATAAAACAAATAACATAAATAATTAAAATTCTTATCTACTGTGTGAACTACACAAACCAGTCTCTCAAACTACTATTCATTTCAGCCGAAGGCCGGCCGTGCGGGGGCCGACCCCCGCTATTCATTTCAGCCGAAGGCCCGCCGTGCGGGGGCGGACCCCCGCAAAATATCCGGAACATTCAACAGGATGCCAGCGGGTGGAGGATTACTACAACTGGTTGCTACGGGGAAACAGGATTTGTTTTTAACAGGCAATCCCCAAATTAGTTTTTTTAAAATGGTGTATCGTCGTCATACGAACTTTGCTGTCGAAACCCAACCCATGTATTTTGACGGTACACCCAATTTTGGGCAACGTATCACCTGTCTTATACCACGGCGAGGTGATTTGCTCGGCAGAGTCTATCTGGATGTGACGCTTCCCTTAATCAAAGACAGTAGTGGCAATGCCCTATCTTATACGAACTCCGTCGGACACGCCCTTATCCAGGAGATCACCTTTGAAGTGGGGGAACAGGAGATTGACCGACAAACGGGTGAATGGATGGAAATATGGACACAACTAACCACGCCGTCGGACCAGCGACAAGCCCTCAATGAAATGATTGGGCGTTTTGATCAATATAACCCAACGGGTCTTCAACCAGGTACCAAATCCGATGGCATGCGACTTCTCATTCCGTTGCAGTTCTATTTCTGCAATAATCCTGGATTGTACTTGCCCTTAATTGCACTGCAATACAGTCCTATTCGTATTAATATTACGTTACGACCGCTTCAGCAACTCTTTTGGGTCTCTCCGCCACAACCTCCTGCTACGCAAGAAGGCTGGATGCCAGCCTGTACGGTGCAAGTGGACTGCACGACTCCGATCGTGAATATGATGATGTGGGGTGATTATGTATACCTAGATGTGGAAGAGCGCCGTAAATTCGTTAGTAATTCGCATGAATATGTGATTGAACAGGTTCAATATACGCCAGCCTATTCTTTATCCGCCTATCAAAACACAGCCACCATCTCCGTGGAATTCAATCATCCAATCAAGGAATTCATGTTTGTGGTACAAAAGGATACCATGACCACACGGAATGAATGGTTCAATTACAGTAATTTGGCAATTGGTGAAATTACTCCCACTACCATTCTGCCGTATGTGAATTCGAATGCTCCAGCGGGTCGCTTGGATCTCATTAGTAGTGCCGTCTTACAGCTGGATGGATTTGACCGATTTGCCAGCCAGGACTATCGCTATTTTCGTTTGAAACAGCCGTATGAACATCACACGACAACACCTGTTAATGCATTTATCTATAACTATTCGTTTGCACTAAGACCAGAAGACGCTCAACCGACGGGCACAATGAATGCGAGCCGAATTGACAGTATTGTATGGCAGATTCAAATGAATACCGTGCTCAGTAATCCGACCATGCCGCTATGGCAACAACGTGGTAGTTGTCATATCGTGGTATATGCGCATAATTATAACGTGTTTCGCGTGATTAATGGATTTGGTGGGCTTTTGTTTACCATCTAAGCGCTTTTTAGAAAAAAGCGCGCAAAAATCCAGATGCTTTTTGCACTTACTTTTACACCTTTGGACATTCAAAATGCCCACAGGCGTAACACACAGCTCCTTTTTGCGAGCTTTTTTCTAAAAAGCTCCCTTTTGCGCGCCTACTTTTAAGATACGCAGCGCCTTTTTGCGCGCTTTTTTTTAAAAAGCGCTAGTAATGAGCGCGAGCGTGAGCGTCTCGCAACTTGAATATTGGAAGGAAGGTACTCCTCCGAATGAGAATGACAAGAACACGGGAGAAGGAGAAGGCGCCATTTATTTGTCCTATAATGTCTTTCTCGGCTTATCCGTGCTCGGTGGATTTCTCGGATTAGACCATCTGTACCTTCGTTCACCCTTGACCTTCCTGGCCAAACTTGCTGTGAATTTCATGTTTTTCGGCGTCTGGTGGCTCTACGATGCGATGCAAGCGATTTTTAACCGAGAGGTGGTGCAACTCTATGGTTTACCCATTCCATTTCTAGGCCCGAAAGGTATTGGGGCGGGTGTTCTTGTGAACGATGTCCCTGACAAGAAACACATGCGATTTTTCACGTATGCGATGGCACTTCTCTTTGGAGGTATGATTGGTCTGGATTCCTTTATGGTAGGCAATAACGAACTTGGATTCTTACGCCTGATTGGATTAATCACACTTATTTTTGCCCCCATCTCCATCATGGAATGGCTTTATAAGATGTTCAAGTTCTTTACGGATACAAAAGAGGTGACGGGGGAATATCATGAGTACTTTGGGGCTCCTCCTGGTGCATCCTTAAAAGACAAGGCGTTATCCAGGTTTCCCTTTCTGGCCGCTCTCTTTAGTCCGATGGAATGGATCAAGAGCATGATAAATACGCTTCTTGGCCCCTTAATCGAGCCACTCAAAGGTACGGCAGAGGCAGCGATCCGAACCGCCGATTCGGCCATTTCAACTGTGGATCATACGGTGGAACTTGGTAAGATGGCAATTGATAAGGGATCTACGATGGTAGGCCAGATTGCGAACGTAGTCACGAAGGCAGCCGATGCGGTGTCGGCGAGTTCTTCTATCATCCCAGGCGCAGCGCTGTATCAGACGATTACGCCTGAATCGGTTTCAAAGGCCCTAGGGGCCGACAATAAGGCGAAGGCTGCTGCCACCGTTGGTGCCACCGTTGGTGGTGCCATGTTAGCAACAGAACTAAATCCGCTATCGTATATTTTGGTAGGCACCATTGTCTTGATTATCGTGTTAGGTTTTAGCGTTACCTTTTCTCGGGCAAAGCAGTATGGATCTGAAAAGAACGATGACTCCCCTCCCGAGCCAGGAGTTCCTGGAAAGCCTACTGAAAAAGGGCGTACCGCATGACCCGATTGTGATTCTAAAGGCAGGTGCTAAGTGGTGTCAGCCCTGTAAACGATTAGATATGGATTTTTTACTTGGCCTAAGTGAACAAATTGTATGGTATGAAGTTGATGCAGATGAGCACGAGTACGAACTCGGATATTGCGGCTTTACTACTATTCCAGCCTTTTTGGCCATTGTAAATGGAGTCCCACAAAAAATATTCCAGAGCAGTGATACCATGAAAGTCGCTGAATGGATGAAGAGCGGATTCAAACAATAATTACTTTATAAATTTCATAAAACATCAATCCACATATATGGCTTAATGTTTTATTATATTTTTTGGGCACTTAGCGGGCGTCGGCGCATGCTACGCTAGCGCGGCCGAGCTATTGGCCAAAGGCTAATAGCAAGGTTCTTTCTCAAAGCAGTCTCTGCGAGCCCTAGGAAAAAGTGCTTATTATATTTTTGGGCACTTTTTTCTAAAAAGTGCTTATTATATTTTTGGGCACTTTTTTCTAAAAAGTGCTTATTATATTTTTGGGCACTTTTTTCTAAAAAGTGCTTA
>Ga0214919_10000227_pt1 | contig 96313 bp, 85 predicted proteins | sample LL1503_MetaG_FD_177994 | JGI IMG/M metagenome (GOLD analysis project Ga0214919, IMG submission 177994) | Freshwater microbial communities from Lake Lanier, Atlanta, Georgia, United States - LL-1503 | ecosystem: Environmental > Aquatic > Freshwater > Lake | place: USA: Georgia | collected...
GAATATGGTATTGCTTACAATGCCACGATGGCTAACAAATATCTTGCTCAACAAGGTAGTATTAAACTAAGAATTAATTTATAGGTAATAGTAAAAGATATTAAAAGTCTAGTGAGTATAGTTATATACTCACTAGACTTTCTCTTTGGACTTTCCCTAATAGTTTCTATTTCTTTACTTCACTATCCTTTGTGTTAATTAGTATCAACGCCGTCATCAAGTCAAATGCTCTAGCATATTGAAAGTCTTGTTTATAACGATCAGATAATTGATCTACGTCTTTTATGTTATCTTTATCCTTGCTTTTATCCTTGTTATCTTTATCCTTGCTTTTATCCTTCTCAGTTGACTTGACATTAGTAGCCTCTTGATTCTTAACTTGATTCTTTTCCTTAGATGTCGTCCCAACATCTTTATTTTTTGTGACCTTTTCAGCTATTGAATCATTTTTAGGAGTAGTATCATTCTCATTCTTTAAATAGTTTCTCAAAGAAGATTCAGAAAATCGTTTTTCTACTCCCTTTTTTTCTGGATATTCAACCTTTGCCATCTCAATAACCACATCTGGTTCAATACCTTCTGCTTGAATTGAATGATCGTTAGGAGTGTAATATTTAGCAGTAGTGAGCTTGACTGCAGCCCTAGGACTAATTTGAGTAAAACTTTGTACTGATCCTTTGCCAAAAGATTTTGTACCTAATATTATACCTCTTTTGTGATCTTTTAAAGCACCTGCAACAATTTCCGATGCTGAAGCAGACCCAGAATTAATGAGTACTATAATCGGTACATTAGGTGCTTTTTCCGAATATTTATTACTGGTAAAGATTGCGTTACTATTGTTAGTTCTTCCTTTTGTAGAGACAATTACTCCAGAATCAATAAAATATTCACTAACAGCAACAGCCTGATCTAGAAGACCTCCACCATTATTACGTAAATCCAATATAATACCTTTTAGGTTATCTTTACTTTCTTGTTGTAAAGTTTTCATAGATTTTTTTAATTCTAAAATCGTATGTTCATTAAAAGTAGATATTCTTATATATGCGATGTCGTTCTTTTCTAACTGTGATTTAACAGGTTTAATCGTCACTAATTCACGGACAAGTTCGATGGTTTTTGGGGCAGATGCCTCGTCGTTGATCACCAATAATTTCACCTTAGTACCTGGTTCCCCACGCATCAACTTGATCGACTTATTAAAGCCTAAAGTTGATACAAACTCATCATTAACTCCTACAATGTAATCTCCAGCCCTTATACCTGCATTATAAGCTGGGAGATCGTCAATCGGTGAAATTATTTTAATAGCACCATTTTCATACATCACCTCAACCCCAATTCCTCCAAACTCACCTTTTGTTTGGTTTAAGAAATCTTCCAAGTCATCATCAGTAAAATAACTTGAGTGGGGATCTAAAGAGTTTAGCATGCCGTTGATAGCTTCATCAGTCATTTTTTGTTTTTCTGGTTCTTGAACATAATCTCTATCAATACGTTCAAAAACTTCTTGAAATTGTTTTAAATAAACTGGATCTGATAAAGTATTTTTGACTTTTTCTTCTTCAGCAAATGCCACACTAATACAAATGAGCAGATATGATAGTAATATTTTAGTTAAGCGTAGAGACATATTTCCTCTAAATATCAAGATTGTTTATAATTTTGTCCATTTTAATTAAAGCCTGATCATAAATGAACTGAAAACGTTTTTCTGGTTTCTTTCCCATAAGATCATCAACCATTTTAGCAATATTATCAAAATCGTCTATAGTAACTTTTAAAAGTGATCTATTTTGTGGATTCATTGTTGTTTCCTTTAATTGAGCTGGCATCATTTCACCTAAACCCTTGAATCTCCCAATTTCTATTTTAGCTTTGCTATTTTTTAATAATTTAGCAGTTAATTCAGCTTTTTGTTGTTCATTTACTGCATAATAAGTTTTATTAGATTGTGTTAAACGATATAGAGGAGGTTTTGCAATATATAAGTGACCTGCTAATATCATTTTGGGCATTCTAAGGTAAAAAAATGTCATTAAAAGTGATGCAATGTGAGCTCCGTCCACATCAGCATCTGTCATAATTATTATTTTTTCATAACGTAAATTTTCTTCTCGATAATTTTTGAGACTACCACAGGCTAGTGCCACTTCTAAATCTTGGATTTCTTGATTATTAGTAATTTTTTCTAAAGTTGCATTAGCTACGTTAAGTATTTTACCACGAAGAGGCAAGATTGCCTGTGTTTCCCTATTCCTTGCCTGTTTAGCCGAGCCTCCCGCCGAGTCTCCCTCAACTAAAAATAATTCCGTTCCATTTGGCGAGGTTCTTGTGCAATCTGATAATTTGCCAGGTAGTCGCAATTTTTGTGTAGCAGTTTTACGTGAGATATTTTTTTCATTGCGCTTATTTATACGGAATTCAGCAATGCTAATTATATGTTCAAGTAGTTGACCTGCCACGATTTTATTACTACTTAACCAGTGATCTAAATGGTCTTTAATAATATTTTCAACTATTTTATTGACCCCTACGGAAACCAATTTTTCTTTTGTTTGTCCTTGAAATACTGGATCTTGGATAAATACTGACAGGACGATAGAGGAAGTTTCAAGAATATCTTCAATAGTTAAAATGGTCGTTTTTTTATTATGGATCATTTCACCGTATACTTTCACACTTCGGAGTAAAGCAGCACGCAAACCCTGCTCATGCGATCCACCCAGAGGAGTGAAAATAGTATTGCAATATGATTGGATAAAATTATGATCTTCATTTTTGTGCCAAGCAATTGCCCACTCCACCTTTACGTAAGGTGCATCTAGCTTAATGTTGCCACAAAAAACCTCTCCGCTCACTAGGGTGCTGGGATTGATTTTTGATATTAAATAATCTTTTAAACCATCTGGAAAATGAATTATTGCCTTTGTGGGTACGTCCTTACCAGTCTCAATTTCACATTCCCATTCTATCGTCACTCCTTTATATAAATAGGCTTTTGATTTAGCCAATTCATATATTTTTTTAGGAGAAAAATATATGTTATTTCCAAAAATTTCTGGATCGGGGTGAAAATTTATTGAGGTTCCCTTCAATTTTTTAGCACTATCTTCACTTGTTAAATCAGTTAATTTATGCCCTTTAGAATAGGATTGCTTAAATAATTTACCCTGTTTATATACTTTAACCTCCAAATAGTCTGATAAAGCATTAACAACGGAAATTCCAACCCCATGGAGTCCACCAGCTGTTTGATAGACATTATTTGAAAATTTACCACCTGAATGAAGTTGGGTCAAAATTACTTCAAGAGCTGATTTGTCAGGAAATTTAGGATGATTATCAATAGGTATACCCCTGCCATTATCAGAGATAGTAACACTATTATTTTTATTTAGTTTTATTGAGATGATATTAGCAAAACCAGCGACTGCCTCATCCATAGAATTATCCAACACTTCTGAAACAAGATGGTGCATAGAATTTTCATCCGTTCCACCTATATACATACCAGGTCTTTTACGTACTGGTTCCAGCCCCTCTAATACTTCAATATCCTTGGCACTATATGAATTATTAATCTGAGGTTTTTTATCATTATTAAGGCTAAAAAGATCAGGCATATTAATGATGTTAATTTATAAATTTTGATATTTATGTTATGATATTATATTGTATTATTACAAGTTTGGCTAAATTAGAAGATTTTTTATTAAAAAGCAAGCTTTCAATGTTTATCCTAAATCTTCAAACTACTTTGAAAAATATAAAAGAGCAAGTAAAAATACAGCAAATCCTTGAAATATAACACGTAGTGACATTAATTTAGTGCTAAACTTCTTATCAAACTTTCCACCTATAGCCATGCAAATCATTCCTATGATTAAAATTAATGTAGTAACACCTAGAGCTGATAGTATATATATCATAAAATTACTTATTTTAGTCATGTTCATAGAATGTAAATAATAATACTATTGCATAAATAGTCAATTAATATAAATGAATAGAACGACGGCATTAACCAACTGAAAATGCCAAAAGTTTGATAAGTAGTGATTAGCGTGATATAGTCCACCTATGGTGGGGCAAAGCATGTAATTTATAAAAACATATTACATGACAGAAAAAATAAAGTTTAGACCACATCATTTTATGTGTACCCTAGGTTTTCAGGGTAAAGGATATTCTTTAGGTTTCATCGGTAATTATCAAAAAATAGTACAACAATTAAACGATAATGAAGAAACAAAGATTGAAGTAGTACAATTTATAGATAGTATATGTTCTGCTTGTCCAAATAACATTGATGAAATAATCTGTAAAACACAAGAGAAAATCAGCAAGCTAGATGTCGCTCATTCTGTCGTTTTATCACTTAAAGCAGGTGATGTCTTGACTTTGAAACAAGCTAAAAACAAATAAAAAATAATATGAATGTTGAAAAGTTTCACAATGCTTGTCAAGGCTGTTCTTGGAAAGAATACGGAGTTTGCCAGCAAGCCCTTGAGGATTTGATAAGTACAGTTACAAAGAAATAGCAAAGTTTTTACAAAAAATAAAACCTCAAATAGAAGAACAAAATTTAGGTGTTAAAGATGTTATTTTCTATTCATGTAACAAAGTCAGTGTGACTCCAAAAAAGAATTACTCAACGATAATGGTGTCAGTTACTCCTCTGTAGTAAATATTCGGATTATACATCGATTGACTATGTACAGCAGGGGAGATGAAAACTCCTTTATTAACAGCTCTTATATTATATTGATAATATATCTCATTAGTAGGAATAGTACCAAACATCACAATTCTATCTTCTCTTTGATCGATCAATAGTGAGTTTGATATTTTTTCTGAATCAGTATTTTTGCTCATAGTTACATCATTAAAATTTGATATTAATTCAAATCCTCCAGGAAATAAATCAACCACTAACATATTGTTTAAAGCAACGTTACAAACTGACCTAATGTTATATGATACTGTAATAATATCTCCTAATTTTACTTTTGATACTTCCTTGCCTGTAGAATTTAGATATTTCCGAATTACTTCAACACCTTTGATGATTTTTCTATTATTTAATGTTTTATCAAAACCAGCGACTGATATTTGGTAGAAAAACCCAGCTTTTGTTGCATTGATTTTTAATGAAGTAATATCATTATCAAGATTGGCTACCATTATTTTATCGCCTATTAAATCAATTTCTGATTGTTTTGCATTATTTTGGTATGTTACAACCTTAATATCGTTATTTTCTACATTTTTGATATTTGTAGCAAATGCTACGCTAGCCATTATCGCATATGAAGAGGTAAGGCTGTTATATTGACCATTAGCAATATTTGCGATACTATACATGATGTTTTGATCTAGCTTCTTCAGTTTTTTAGGAAAATGCGTTGCAATTATATATAGATATTGTGAATATTTTATTAACTTATCATAATAATTATAAGTGTTTAAAGAATCATCACTTACATTTTTTGCTAAATTAAATTTCTTTAAAAGTTTATTTGCTTCTTCTTTCATTTGCATTATCTCATAGCTAGCAGCAAGATATATAGCTAGCAAATCATTGTGCCAAATATTTGTTTCAGATTTTTCTAAATAACTGATAATATTATTAATATAATCAGTAGTTATTTGATTATTCCTAGTAAGTACATAAATAGCATATGCTTTTTCTCTGGCTTCAGATAAAGAGTTACTCGATTTATTTACCATGTTTTTAAGATAATCCAAACTTGAGCTTAACAAATTATCTGGTACTGGTAATTTTCTACTCGCCGCTTCAGTTAAGAAATGCGTAACGTACACAGTCACAAAATCGTCAGGATTACTATACTTACCCCAAACATTAAAGCTACCATCCTTATTTTGTTTTTCGCTGATTTGTGCAAAAATTTGTTTGAAATTTTCATCTAACTTTGTTCGTTCAATAGCAAGGAGTTTGAATAAATCTGGTTGATCAGACAATATGACATTTAGAAAATTTTTACTAATTAATTGCTCAGTACCACCATAAGGATAATTGTCCAAATATTCTTTAAAACCTGTAACCATAGTAAGCGGTAATGATGATACTGAAAGCTGTATTTTAGAAAATTCTTGATAAACTTTTCGCAGATTATCAATAGATATAGTTTCTTTATCGGAGTATCCAGTATTAAGAGTGGTAATATTGGGAGTAGCAGGGCGTACGCTAGTTGTGGAAGTAATAGTTGAACTTGCGATGAGCTTGTCTGAAGAAGAGGCAGTGATTTTAATATTTGCTGAACCCAATTTATCTTTTACTTTCACTTTGATTTGGATAGTTTGTTCTTTACCTTCACTGACTAATATTTCTTTAGGATAATCAAAGATCTCTAATTCATCGCTTGCTATAATGTTTAGGTTAATTATGGCATTAATTCCAGATCCTTGTAAATGATTAGCAATAGTTATTGGTACTATAAATTCGTCCATAGGAGTGACAAATAGCGGAAGAGTAGGATTTATTATAAAATCTCCTTGCACTAAAACATTGGCTTCATCTGACCCTACTAAATCCTCTGAAGATGCAATTGCTATGATTCTTAGAGAACCATTAAAGTAATCAGGTATATTAAATTTTATTTTTTGTTGAACAGGTCTTGAGTCAATTACTCCGGACCAAAAAGCCACAGAAGGTTGGTCTTTCCTTTTAAAAGGATTTATCTTTTTAGCAAGTTGTTGTTCATTATTAGAGCTGGGTATAGATGAGTCGGTAGTAAAATTACCCATCATAATACCAGAAAATTTTGTAGCTGTTAGGTGTTCTGTGATATAAGAAGTAGTTACTTGTAGAGTACGATCCTTAAAAAAATAATTGATAGGGTTGGGCGTTTTATAATCATTATATAATAAAATACCCTCATCTATAGCAAAAATTAGTATTTTTCCAAGTTTTTTAGTACTATAGCCAATAGATAATTCTTGTCCTGGTTTTATTTGAGTAGGGACGTCAAGTTTGATTTTTTGATCATATTTTTCAACATCTATAGTAAATGCGATAGTATTGGTACTAAATGGCGGAACAAACTCATCTTTTGAATCAGTCATTGATTTGATAAAATGTACGTTTACAAAACCTTTGCCTTCAAAATTATTAGGTATGGTGATTTTTTGCACACTATTAGTCGTCTTAGTAGTAAACCAAGTGAAATTATTTACTTTATCTGTTTCAATAGTAATTAATCCGTATCCAGTATGTGGAGATTCGATGCTGACGGCAATATCTTCGCCATTCCTATAACTATCTTTATCTAATTTTACGGATATGTTATTATTGTTCGTAAAATTATCTGATGCTTCTCTTGCGACGACGGAAAAACCAATTTTGGATAAAATAGTTTTTTCTTTGTCTAATAAGCAAAGAATATAAGTCCCTAGTTGAGCAGTAGGTAATGTATAAGAATATCCTGACTTGGTTATGTTGGTAGTGGTTTCCGATAGTAAATTCTCTAGTTCAACTTGTTGGTAGGCGTAACTACCATCTGCTTGCATTACTAAGCCTTTGGCATAATCAATTTTTTTGAGTTGTAGTTCAAGTTGTGGAGTATCAATTTTATTACCACTGGCATCTATAGCAATGAAATTTATTGTCTTTATGCTTTGTTGCTTTAAGTAATTTAAATCAGTATCAGATTTGAAGCCAATAATATAGGGTAATGGTGAAATAAGAATTGATTTTTCTGTAGTTGAGCTTCTGCCTGATTCTTGCTCAAAACCTTTTGCATAAAAAATCAAGCGATAAGTTGCCTCAAGATATTTTTCAAGATTTATTTTAACTGTGCCTATACCCTGATCATCTGAGATTACGTCACCTAATTCCTCATCAAAAGTCCTAGCAATGCTTTTGGCATTATAAAAATTATAATCTTGAAAAGTCGGAATAGAAAAATATCCAGGACTGATATTGAGATTAGTTGTAATTTTTCTATTAATAGCTTTACCTCCATAGAGAGTATCTAAAGTGATAATAGCATCTAAATTGCTAGCATTTACCCATAATTTCTTTTCTTCTTCGCCAAAATTAACGCTAATATTCATTTTGTTTGGTATAAAATCTTCAATCCTTATAGTAAGGCTACTGAGATAATTATCTAGATCATCTTTTAAGTTGTATAATGCTATGGTATATATTCCACTTTGGGAATTTTCTGTAGTTTGAAATGAATAATCAACCAATCCTTCTTTATTAAGTATAATTTCTTTAGTATCAACTATTTGTCCACTTGGATCTATTACCCTGATTTCTAAAAATAATTCATTTTTTTGGTCTTTGGGGTAACAAATAATACCAATATTAGCTTTCTCTCCCCTATGGTAGACACCCTTATCAGAAAATAAATAAGTGTTTACATCTTTTTTAATTGGTAGAATTCCGCTGATTTTTAGTCTACTATTATATGGTATAAAGGATAAATCATGTTGATTAGTGACTATATAAGCTGTTGGTGTTCGCTCTTGAGTGAGATTTTGTAATTTAGGTAAGATTGCGTGACCATAACTATCTGTTATAGCTTTATGGATTATTTGACCGTTAAGTCCAATAATTGATACTTGTGCATGTTTGAGAGGTTTTCCAGTACTGATTGATGATACAAAAACATGTTGCCTACCATCAAGACCAGTTTTTACTAAAAAATCTAAATCAGTTACCAATATTAATTTTCTTGTTTCTAAGCTTTGGAGATTAGGTGTATCTTTATACGACACTTTAACGAGAAATATACCAGCATGTTTTTGGTATATTTCTTCACCATATCCGATTGAAGAAGCGTGAAGATCTAGGTATTTTGATAAATCAAATATTGAATATTGAGTAAGGCTAGAGTCTTTTGAATTTACTTCTATATTTTCTCTAAATATTTTTGCAATATTATATTCGTTAAAATTTTTATCATTTTTAAAAATTGGATTTTGAAATATATTATATTGATTTGTTTGACTAATTAAGAAATTGATATTTACGGAGCTAATTTTATCAATTTCTACATGTATGTTATCTATTCCTAATGAATAAATTGATAGTTTTTTATCACCAAATATTGGTAATATAATACCTTGTGGCAATATCCCAATTTCTTTTGGATAATCAGGTATTGCTAGAATTTTACTATAATCTTGACCTAAAATCAAATCACCATAGGATTTTAATCCTTGCTTTAGTTTAAGTAGTAAATATCTATTTGGTAAAGTATTAATGTTAAAACTATGAGAGGTAGTGTAGGGAGATATAGAAGGTAAGGCTTCAAATGTTATCTGATCGCATTGATTTATTACATCAAGGGTAATTTCTGCAACGCTTTGCCATACATAATTTTCACTGATAGAAGAGGATGAAACAGCAGATAAAGATGTTTTATTTTTTGGTAATAATAATAATTGTAAATGTTTTTTTATATCGAGAGTAGTTGTAGGAGCATTAGTTTTTATTACTAGAATTTGTTTATTAACATTATCATTTTTAACAATATTAATGCTAGCATCAGTGATTTTAAGATAAGAATAAATACTTGGTATTAGCACACTTTCCTTATAGCTGTAATTAGGAGTGGTAGGTGATATATCCTTGGAAAGGATATATTTATAATCAAGTTCCTCCCCTCCATGTAAAGGTTTTAGCCCTTCCTTGATATTTACGGTAAGAATTTGCTCATTTTGTAGTAACGACTTAATAGCTATAATTGCAACTAATTCGGTATTATCAGTGTTAAAATTACAAGTAAAAGGTAAATGTGTATTATTATTTAAGATACTAAATACTAGTTTTTCTTTTATAGAATTAGGATCAATAGGGTAGTTAAATAGTATTTTGGTTTGGACAAATTTTTTCTCTACATCACCTTCATCTTGTAAATATTTCATCTCCTTGATTATTGGCATCAAAGGACTAGTTTGAAAAAATAAATTAGTTGAGGTGAGAACCACAAAGGTGGGTAAAATTTTTGTATTAATCTTAATTTTATAAAATCGATGAGCTTGAAAAGACTCTTTAGGGGTAAATATTAAACCTTTATTATTGTGAAATCGCCATTGCCCTTCAACTTTAGGCTCTATAATGATACCATCTTCTATGTTTGTTGTTGGTAATTGCAGATTGCGATTTGGAGTTGCACAATAATCTTTAATGTGAGCATCACAAAAATTAATTATTACAGGGTGACGGTTAGATAGAGCCTGTATATCATTTTGCTGAATTTCTGGATATAAAGTAATTTGTTCTTCTAGTATATTTTTATTCATAGATTTGGCAAGAATTCTTACCATTAATTTTGCATCAGCTACCGAAGAATTATTAGTAGTATCTGCTAAAATTATATAATCTAAGCTACAAATAATGATTACTATTATATAAAGAGCAAGCAACCTTTTTGTCATGAATTTATACTCAATAGTTTGGTCAATTATCATAGATATTAACAGATATATCTTAAGTTGCACAGTTTTTTAGCTACCCACATCGGTAATAATTAATCTGGTAAATATATGTGTATTTTCATATTGATAATGTGTACAAATTGTTTATAAAAGACTATACTGAAATAATAGTGCTGATTTCAATGATTAGTACAAGGCGTTGGCGTTTTTTAAATTAATTATATTAAATAAATACATGAATTTTATTGATGAAGCTAAAATATATCTGAAAGCTGGAGATGGTGGCGATGGAGCTGTCAGTTTTCACCGAGAAAAATATGTTGATAATGGTGGACCAGACGGTGGTGATGGTGGTCGTGGTGGTAGCATTATTTTTCAAAGTAATTCTAATATTAATACTTTGATAAATTTTAGATATAAACAACATTTTAAAGCAGAAAATGGTGAGAATGGTAAAGGTTCAAACCGAAGTGGTAAGTCTAAACCTCACCTAATCTTGCAAGTACCAGTGGGAACACAGATCTTGTGCGAAAATGCTGACATCATCTTGTATGATTTTACTCAAGATAATCAATGTTTTGAAATAATTCCTGGTGGCAGAGGTGGGCTTGGTAATAGTCATTTTAAATCATCTGTGAATCAAGCTCCTAGACGCAGAACGGAAGGTGCGGTAGGTGAGGAAATGTGGGTGAATTTACAACTTAAGCTACTCTCTGATGTTGGGCTGATAGGATTGCCTAATGCAGGAAAATCTACTTTTCTTGCAGCCACTACGTCCGCCAAACCTAAAATTGCCGATTATCCTTTTACAACTTTAAGCCCCAATTTAGGCGTTGTTTACGTCGATGATGAAGAATTCGTTATAGCTGATATTCCGGGCCTAATAGAAGGAGCTCATTTAGGACAGGGACTAGGTGATAAATTTTTAAAACATATTGAAAGATGTAATGTATTAATTCATTTGATAGATGCAACGAGTGATGACGTGGTTGCTGATTACCTGACTATTAGGAATGAACTAGAATCATATTCTACATTATTAAAAAGTAAGCATGAAATGATTTGTTTAAACAAATGTGATGTTTTATCAGAAGAAGAGATGCAAGATAAAATTATCAAATTACAAAAAATAACTAATGAGAATATTTTTGCAGTTTCTTCTTATACTAAAAATGGATTAAATAGAGTAATTAAAAAAGCTCTTGAATATATAAAGGCTACTTAAAGAAAAATAAAAAATATTATTTATAGGTTAACATATGCAAGATATTAATGATTGGCAGTCAAAATTTGTTTCTTGTATTTATTCTGATAAATTGATGAATAAATTACTAAAAATAAATGGCGAGTTAGACAATAAAATTGATTTAGTAGAAGTGCAAAAAGCGATTTATTATGCGAGGAAATATCATGGAACTCAAATTAGAAAATCAGGTGAACCTTATTATTCTCACCCAATAGAAGTGGCAGTAATCACCTCTGATTATATTCCTAAAACTGATATTATTATCACTGCACTGCTGCACGATACGATAGAAGATACCGAGCTTACCAAGGAAATGATTGCTGGTCTTTTTGGTAAAAGAGTGGCAAACCAAGTAGAAGATTTAACTAGGATTAAGTTTAACAAAAAAATTACCGCAGCTGAAACAGTAATTGCATTATTTGCACAACATAAAAAAGATATGTTACATGTTAAATTATTTGATAGATTGCATAATGTCAAAACTATAAGTGCTATGAAACCTGAGAAAATTGATAGAATAGCAAGAGAAACTCTATGCTATTTTATTCCACTTGCTATATATTTAAAACTTGACAATATTGCAAATGAATTAGAACAATTATGCTCAGTAGCTTTACTGAACGTTAGCTCGATATATTCACCTTTTGTGGAGGATAATTCCCTGATTATTTCTCTAAAGTTGCAAAATGATTAATCCCACAGGCAAAACCGATAGTTATTGGAATCATGACAACTAATATTCCATAATTACCAAAATAAGCGGTTAAATAGACAAAGCCAAGGGAAGTAATTACGAAAACTGAAATCCTTGATAAAGCATATACGAAACTTGAGGTGGTAAAACGCTTAAAGACTGGAAGATGTTTATATAAAATAGGTTGACCTGTCCACATACCAAGTGCAAAAGTACAGAGTGCTATTTGCAGTATAAGTAACTCTAATGAAGATGTTATAAAATTATTTAATAGGTACGGAAAGGCTAGAATGATAATAGCAAATATCAATATTCTAATTTTCTGAAGAATTAAAGGGTAAATATAATAACTTAAATACGCCATTACAATAGAAGTTAAAACCTGAGCTATTGAAATATAAAAATTATGAGTAATTATTTGCTCACCACTATAGCCAAAAGAGCTTTTTAAGATCGTGCCACAATGAAAATAAATAAAATAAAAGCAGGCCGGCCATGCACAACTTATTAGAAAGTAAGCAAAAAAAGTTTTTTTTATTGACCTTTTCTTGGATGATTGGGTTGGTTTTCATTGAGCTAGAATCAAAACCAGCTTTTTCAATAATATTCTTTACTCGGATTTTAGCATTGGCAAAATCAGGCGTTTCTCTCAACTTAGTCCGAGCAAAAGAACCAACTAATGCTATTCCTGCCCCAGCCCAAAAAGCGTAACGCCAATTAAAATTATGATTAATAACAAAATATCCCACCCCTAATGCAGCCATACCGCCTAAACTAGCAAATATGGTAATCATAGATTCGGCAGGATATTGTACTGGTGGTTTAGTGATTTCACTAATATAGATACTAGCTCCTATTATTTCGCCCATTGAGGACAAACCTTGCACCATTCGGCAGATAGTCACTAGGACAGAAGCAGTGATGCCAACTTCAGCATAGGTTGGCAGATTAGCCATCACCAAGCAAGAAGTAGACATCATGGTGGTGGTGATAATTACAGTGATTTTACGACCAACATTATCGCCGAGCCAACCAAATATTAAAGCACCAAATGGTCTTAACACATAGGTCGAACAGAAGGCAAGGGCGGTGTTCAAAGGGCTGGTAAAAGGATTACTTGGTTCAAAAAACAACTCATTGAGAACTACCGCCATATGAACGTATAGCATCAGATCGAAATATTCAAGAAACGTGCCGATCGATAGAAGTCCGATAGCTTCCTTTTGTTCTCTATTCAGACCAGTTTATTTAGCCGAAACTACAAAACCGTCCTGCACTGCTATTATACTCATAACTCTCCCTATTTATTAATTTCATCTCGTTCATTATTCGTTTAACAACTATCTAGGACTTAGCGGATGTGGCTTGAATGAGTATGTACCAGTCCGATAATAATTGCCTGCTTGTATCTCTAAATTTTCAAAATGATTAAGTCCATAAGCAAAACCAGCAATTATTGGAATCATTAAAACTAATATACCATAATTGCCAAAATAATAAGTTAAATAGACAAATCCTAATGAGGTTATGCTATAGATCAAAATATTTGAGACAGCATATAAAAAACTTGAGTAGGTAAAACGTTTAAATACTGGAAAATGTCTATACTGAATAGCATGAGCTGAACAAAATGTCAGCGAGAAAGTCATTAGAATTAGTTGAAATGTCAGTAACTCTGATGGCGAAGTTAAGTTATCTAATAAATAGGGAAAGGCGAGGATGATAATAGAAAATATTACTATTCGGAATTTAACCACCAGCAAAGGATAGATATGGTAGCTTAAATAACCCATAAATATAAAGCTTAAAACTTGTGCTACCGAGATATAAAAATTATGAGTAATTATTTGTGCCCCAGTATAGCCAAAAGAGTTTTTTAAGACCGTACCACAATGAAAATAAAGAAGATAAAAGCAGGCTGGCCAACCACAATTAATTAAAAATAAAGCAATAACAGATTTTGTATTAACCTTTTCTTGAATGATTGGGTTAGTTTTCATTGAGTTAGAATCAAAACCAGCTTTTTCAATGATATTCTTTACTCGGAGTTTGGCATTGGCAAAATCAGGCGTTTCTCTCAACTTAGTCCGAGCAATAGAACCAACTAAGGCTATTCCTGCCCCCGCCCAAAAAGCATAGCGCCAATTAAAATCATGGTGCATCACAAAATAGGCCATCCCTAAAGCCGCCAAACCGCCCAAAGCAGAAAATATATATATCATATTTTCAGCAGGATATTGTACTGGTGGTTTAGTGATTTCAGTTACATAGATACTAGCTCCTATTATTTCGCCCATTGAAGACAGACCTTGAACCATTCGGCAGATGGTAACTAGAATAGAAGCGGTAATGCCAACTTCAGCATAGGTCGGCAAATTAGCCATCACTATGCAGGAAGCAGACATCATGGTGGTGGTGATAATTACCGTAATTTTACGCCCAATATTATCGCCTAGCCAACCAAATATTAATGCACCAATCGGTCTTAATAGATAGGTCGAACAGAAGGCAAGGGCAGTATACAAAGAGGCGGTCAAGGGATTGCTTGGTTCAAAAAATAATTCATTGAGTAGCACTGCCATATGAACATATAGCATTAGATCGAAATATTCAAGAAACGTGCCGATTGATAGAAGTCCGACAGCTCCCTTTTGCTCTCTAGTTAGATGTGTTTGGGTAGTGGAAAACATTCTAGTTCCTCGCTCCGTTATTGTACTCATATAATTATAACCTATATTTTTTATAAATTAATCTTGTATATAAAGATAATAATAACTATTTTGTAATTGATAAAAAGAATTAAATGCTTAAATATTAAATATAATCCCTGATTAGCCCTTAATTGTGATAATTTTATCCTTAACCTAATTCCTTATTATATAATTTGTAGTATTCTGCCTTATTTTGCATAAGTTGTTCATGAGTTCCTTGTTCATATACCATGCCAGACTTCATGACAACTATATGATCAACATCTTTTATACTAGATAAACGATGTGTTATGATTAAAGTAGTTTTACCTTTACGGAGATTTGCTAAAGAAGTTAAAATTAATTTTTCAGAATTTTGATCTAACGAGCTGGTGGCTTCATCCCAAATTAAAATCTCTGAATCTTTCAAAAATGCTCTAGCAATTGCCAAACGCTGGCGTTGTCCTCCTGAAAGAGTTGAGCCTTGATTGCCAATAATAGTATTATATTGGTCTGGAAGGTGTGAAATAAATTCATGGGCATCAGCAAGCTTTGCTGCTATGATAATCTGTTCTTGGGTGGCATTGGGTTTACCATATGCTATATTTTCTGTGACACTCGTATCAAATAATGTGGTATCTTGGGTTACTAAAGAAATTTGTCGTCTTAAAGAATCGATTTTAATATCTTTTATATCATAATTATCAATTAAAATTTGCCCACTAGTTGGATTATAAAATCTCACCAATAAGTTAGATAATGAGGTTTTACCACTACCAGAACATCCCACAAAAGCAGTAATTTTGTCTTTCTCTAATTTTAAATTAATTAATTTTAAAGCTACTTTACCATTAAATTTTAACACAACATTATCAAAAGTAATTTGTGGGCTATTCAATTTTATTGCTTTCGCATCGACGCTATCTGCTATAATAGGCTTAGTGTCGAGGATATTAAATACTCTTTTTGTGGCGGCAATACCTTCTTGAAGATTAATATTTAAAGAAACTAAGCTTTTAAATGGTCTATAAGCGGTGACAAATGCAGTAATAAATGCAAATAATTCGCCAGGAGTAGTTTTACCTTCTATGACTAAAAGCCCTCCATACCAAATAATACCACCAACGGCTATACCGCTTAATGTCTCCATGATCGGAGAAACTAGAGCATCCAATTTTGCTGTTTTTTTTAGGAAATTTAAAATATTGGTGGAAATCAGCAAAGCTCTATTAGTTTCTATTTGTTCACCCAAAAAAGATTTCACAATCTTAATCGACTGAAAAGTTTCATCCAACCTTGAAGTATAATTAGCTAGTTCTTCTTGGGCGTGACCAGATATTTTACGAATCCTTTTGCCCAGTTTTTGGATTGGATAAATTGCTAGAGGAAAGGCAAGAAATACAATACATGACAATACTGGTTGCAATTTAAACATTAATATAACTAGGAATAAAACTGATAGAAAATGTTTAGCACATCCGACCAGTAAATTTGATACAGCACCACGCATCATTGAAATATCATTAGTAAAACGTGATATTAATCGCCCTGATGATTGAGATTGGATAAATAAAATATCTGCAAATAATAAATGTCCATACATTTTAATTTGCAAGTCCGTTAAAATTTTCTGACCAACAAACTTAATCAGATAATTCTGATAATATTCTGCAATTCCTTTAATAAAAAAGGTCACAGAAACCATTAATGGTAAAAATAGCAACATTTGATCATCATGTGTTAAAAATAATTTATCAATAGTTGGTTGCACTAATTTCACAATATTAACAGAACAACCAGCAGAGATAACCATAAAAAATATCGCTGAGAATATTTGTTTTTGGTAAGGTTTGATATATAATACCACTAATCTTCTGATAGTCTGATATGCGGTATAGTTATAATTAGCTATATCATATTTTTTGGGCATGAATTTCTCCTTATATTTTTCAAATTGCTAGTACCAATAATCATGATACCAAAGCAACTGATTCCTTATTTTATCTTAGGTGGTATCTCAAAACTATGAAAAGGCGGTGGGCTAGGTAAAGTCCATTCTAAAGTGTCTGCCCCTTCTCCCCAAGGGTTATTAGGGCATTTTTTGCCAAACATGATAGTATAAATAACAATAAAGACAAAATAAAGAGCAGCTGCAAATGAAATAAATGCACCGATAGATGAGACCATATTCCAGCCAGCAAAGGCATCTGGATAATCTGGTATTCTTCTAGGCATACCAGCAAGACCAAGAAAATGCTGAGGAAAAAATGTGATATTAACTCCGATAAATGTAATCCAAAAATGAATTTTTCCCATCATTTCAGGATATTGACGCCCAGACATTTTACCAAACCAATAATAAAAACCAGCAAAAGCAGTGAATAAAGCACCAAGAGACATAGTATAGTGAAAATGTGCTACAACGTAGTAGGTATCGTGTAAAACTCTATTAAGAGAAGAATTGGATAGTACGATACCTGTTACTCCGCCGATGGTAAATAGAAAGATAAATCCTATGGAAAATAACATAGGGGTAGAAAAAGTGATCGATCCCCCCCACATAGTGGCAATCCAGCTGAAAATTTTAATTCCAGTCGGAACGGCGATAATCATAGTTCCTGCAGTAAAATATATCAAAGTATTATATGAAAGACCGACAGTAAACATATGATGTGCCCATACCATAAAGCCAACAAAACTAATAAGCACCATAGCTATAACCATACCTAAATAGCCAAATATTGGTTTACGAGAGAAGGTAGAGATCACTTGGCTTACTATACCGAATCCTGGTAATATTATAATATAAACTTCAGGATGACCAAAAAACCAAAATAAATGCTGAAATAATACTGGATCGCCTCCACCTTCAGGTTTAAAGAATGTAGTGCCAAAATTCCTATCAGTCAGTAACATGGTTATTGCTCCACCAAGTACTGGAATCGCTAATATTAGTAAGAATGCAGTAACCAAGATCGACCAGATAAATAAAGGCATTTCAAACAGACCCATTCCTTCAGTCCTCATATTAAAAATCGTAACAATCATGTTAATTGACCCAAGAATAGACGAAAGTCCTGTCAGATGTAAGCTCAAAATCGCCATGTCTACCCCAGCTCCAGGGTGAGCTACTATACTGCTTAATGGTGGGTACATAGTCCAACCAGTACCAGGGCCACCATCAACGAAAGCAGAAAGCATTAATAGAAGGAAAGCTGGTATTAATAGCCAAAAACTGATGTTATTTAGCCTTGGAAAGGCCATATCTGGTGCTCCTATTAGCAGTGGTACGAAATAATTACCAAATCCACCAAATAAGGCTGGCATAATCATAAAGAAAACCATAATTACCGCATGAGCAGTTATCAAGACGTTATATAGTTGATAATTACCCCCAAGTATCTGCCCACCTGGCATAGCTAATTCTAGTCTAAATATAACAGAAAATAACCCACCAATAATTCCAGCAAATATTGCAAAAATTATATACATCATACCAATATCTTTATGGTTAGTGGAAAAGAGCCATCTTTTCAAACCAGTAGGTGTTTCGTGGTGATTCATAAAATATCCTTAAATATATCTAATCGTTTTATCTGTAATAAATTCATTTATTTGAAATTAAAGCTAAATTGTTATTATTAATTTTGATTCTGCTAGAAAATTTTGTTTTTGCAAGAATAAGCCAATTTTGAAATTCTTCTTTACTTACCACCTCAATTGCAATTGGCATAAAACCATGATTCGCGCCACAAAGCTCCGAACATTGACCATAATATACGCCTTTTTTACTAATTTTCGTCCATGTTTCATTGATTCTTCCAGGCACTGCATCAGTTTTTATCCCCAATGATGGTACTGCAAAGCTATGTATAACATCCCCAGCAGTGATGAGAAATTTTACTGTAGTATTTTCTGGTATGACAATACGATTATCTACTTCTAATAAGCGCTTTTGACCTAATTGTAAATTTTCATCAGTAATTAGATAACTATCAAATTCAAGATTGTCATGATCGGAATATATATAATGCCAATACCATTGGTATCCTAATACTTTAATAGTCATATCTATTTTAGGTATTTTTTCGGCAAAACGCAAAATCTGAAAGGAAGGTATTGCTATAATAACTAAAATAATTATAGGAATTATCGTCCAAATCACTTCAACTAAAATATTATGAGAAAATTTTGCTGGTATAGGATTGGATTTAGCATTGAATTTTATGCAAACATAAATCAATAAAAAGGTAATAAAAAAAACTATTCCACCTGTTATTATTAGCAAAAAATTATGAAATTCAGTTAGCTTTTCCATTAAAGGACTCGCTGGACTTTGCAATAACATTTGCCAAGCGTTTGGTGCTGAAGCTAAAGAATCATAAGCAAATAAGAGGTGCAATAAAGCAACAATAAATTTTTTCATATTTAGCAAAATGGATTTGATTACTAATTATTAACGATTAATATAAAAGAATATATAGTTTTATTAAAAAATATATGCTGAAACAATTAAACAAGTTGTATTTTTTGTATTTAGAGTAGATAATCAGTACGGAATGGTTAGATTACCCACTAAATCTGTAAAATATTATTTATGTAATTCATTAATTTTTTGAACTATTACACCCACAAGGCTTATTCACTATTGGTTCAGGCACTGGGTTTTCTAATGGTTTTTTCAATCCACAAGATGTCAACAATAGATAGCTTAACAATGTTATTGATAAAAAAATATTATTTCTCATTATGATAAACAAATTAATTACAAATTATCTTATTGCTTATACCAGCACTAAACAGTATAGTAAACATTTTTGTCTAATAATAATATATTTATTAATAAGTACTAATGTTTTTGCATTAGAACAGATTAAATCTGGCGTGAAAATACTTGATGGTTCTAGTGCACCAGATAGTATAATTTTTTTTGATGATGAAGGAAATAAATATTCGCTTGATAAATTTGAAGGTAAGACAATATTATTGGTATTTTGGGCAACGTGGTGTTCTGCATGTACTCATGAAATGGTAAATTTAGATGTGCTACAAAAAGATTTTAGAAAATTACCATTTGTAGTAGTGCCTGTATCCCAAGATTATCAGGGAATAGAGGTTATAAAAAAATATTATAAAAATAATGATATAAGATATTTACCAATTTATCATGATTTTAAAAATCAATTATTCAAAGCTTTTGCAATAGTTGGTATCCCAACTGCCATTTTGATTGACCAAGATGGTAAAATGTTGATAAGTTTTGTAGGTAATATTAATTGGTATGATGAAGCGATTCGTAGTCTTTTGGTATCAAAAATTCCAGGAAATCACCTAGAACCTAAAAATAGTTATCAAGGGCAACCGCTTAATCAAACAGTTAATGTGCCACCGAAAAGTGAAGCTAGAGAAGATAAAAATGTGGCTCCCAGTGAAATAATTAATAAACAATAATAATAATAAATAATAAGGAGTAGATTAAAATGAGTGAAAATAATTCAATAGCGGATACTAAATTAGATCATATAGTAGTAAAGCGTCAAGTTGGTAAATTAGAACAGCTACTATCAATGTTACCCATTATAGGTTGCTCTAAATCAAAACCAATTATTGCTGTTCTTCGTCTTAGTGGAGTGATAGGCAAGGTTAGTTCACTAAAATCTGGTCTCACTATTGAGTCATTGAATGAATTAATTGAAAAAGCTTTTGAGATAAAAAATCTTGAAGCTCTCTGTTTAGTTATAAATTCTCCAGGTGGGTCACCAGTGCAATCAGAGCTTATAGCTAAACGCATAATGGCACTTGCTAAAGAAAAGAAAATACCAGTATATAGTTTTGTAGAAGATGTAGCAGCGTCTGGTGGATATTGGCTTGCCTGTATTGGTGATAAAATATACGCATCTAAGAGTTCGATAATCGGCAGTATAGGAGTAATTTCATCTAGTTTTGGTTTTCCTGCAGCAATAGATAAGCTTGGTATAGAAAGAAGAGTTTATACTGAAGGCAAAAACAAGTCTATTTTAGATCCGTTTAGACCTGTGCAAGAAGAAGATATTAAAATTATTAAACATTTGCAAAGACGAATACATGAGAATTTTATAAATTATGTAAAAGAACGTCGAGTTGGTAAATTAACCCAAGATGATGATATTTTATTTAATGGAGAATTTTGGTCTGGCGAAACGGCAGTGGATTTTGGCTTAATTGATGGTATTAATGATATGTATAGCTTTATACAAGAGAAATACGGAGATGCTACTATTAAATATATTAATGCTAAGCAATCTTGGATTAAGAAAAAATTTGGTATGGTAAGGAATGAGGTTATACAGGAATTTTCGGACACATTCATTGAAACATTAGATAATAAAATCACATATAATAAATTTAATATAAGATAAATTATTTAGACAGGTGATTCAGTTAGTACTCAAAAGAAAGAACTTAAGGTAATAGATTTAATGAGTGCTGGCTAGTTTAGACTAGAAAAATCTACATATTTTGATTCGTTAGGTAGTTTTGAATAGTTATAGTCTAATGTTAAAGTGATTAAGTACAAATGAAAAAGGCTGACGCAGATTTTTCAGTCTATTTCAGCCTTTTCCAAAAGTAAATAATAATTACTTATTATTAGCTGGTGTTGTAGCATTAGCTTTTTTCTTAGCAGCTGAATCATCTTTATCGTCTGAATCGGTTGATTCAGTGTTTTCTTGAGGATCAGTTTTTTTGCTATCAGTAGTAGTGCTAGCAGCGAAAGCTGAAACGGAGAAAGCTAAAGTTAAAAGAATTGCTAATAAATTTTTCATAATATACCTCATTTTTTGTATTATTGATATTAACTTAAAATTACCAAAATTCAAGATAAATCATCAATTAATAAATTTTTTATTGTAAAATAATATTATTAATCTAATTTAATGTGTTATTTTAGTTACAAATGACATAAAATGAATGATTATTTAGCTATTTTTTTTAATTAGAGATATTATTTAAAATAATCTAAAGAAAAAATTATAAAATCTGAAATATATAAGTTTAATAAATCGTTATAAACGGTTTTATTATAAAAATTTAATTAAGTAAAATTCAAACTTCTTGATTATTTTTGTTAAATCTTATAGAACTGATTAAAAGTATTAACAATGTTAGGAATAATAATGTCCCTAATTACAGTGCGGAGCTTGACGTTAAATTAATTTTTTAGTTAATCCAACCAGCTTTTCATTTGGATGATATAAACACTTAAATATATTGTAAACCGTGAAGCATAACATGACTAACTTAATATCTGCAATCGTTTTGTCAATGGGTATTATTTTTGGGTGGCAATATTTTTATGATAAACCAAGATTAAAAGCATTAGAGCAACAACAAAAGGTATATACTGAGCAAGTTCAAGAATTTAAAAAAAATAATACTCAACTAGAGGTCACCAAAGAAGAAATACCTATTATTTCTTCTAATAGGATTTTAATTAATTCAGAAGTACTATCTGGGTCAATTTCGTTAAAAGGGTTAAGATTTGATGATCTAATTTTATTAAAATATAAACAAGATTTATCAAAGGACAGTAATCCTGTGGTATTATTCTCTCATTCTCAATCAGAAGAAGCTTATTTTGCCGAAATAGGCTGGTTTAATAATTCCTCTGACTCTAATCTTCCCAATAGCGAGACTATTTGGCAAGCTGATGGCGATAAGCTAACTCCTGATCGTCCTATAAATTTATCATGGACAAACAAGGATGGGGTGAAGTTTTTCATTACTATAAATATTGATAGTGATTATTTATTTACCATAAATCAAACTACAGAAAATTCTAGTAATCAACCAATCTCTGTTCAATATTATGGGCTAATTAATCGTAAATATGTTGAAAAAGAAAAGCAAGTTAACATTCTTCATCAAGGGCCAATTGGGGTTATCGATGGTAGGTTAAAGGAATATTCTTTTGATGATTTAAAGGATAAGAAGAAGGAAAAATTTTCGGCAAGTGTTGTTGATTGGGTTGGTATCACCGATAAATATTGGTTGACCTCCCTAATTCCAGATAAAATGTATACGTACAGCTCTAATTTTAATTACGCAACAAAAAATGGTGCTGCAAAATATCAAGTTGATTTTATTTCCCCAGCTAAAATCATAGGGGTAGGAGAAAAATCTACTATATCGCAAAAATTATTTGCAGGGGCAAAAAAAGTTGATCTCTTGGATAAATATGAAAAACAATATAATATTAAATTATTTGATAGGGCAATAGATTTTGGTTGGTTTTATATAATAACCAAACCAGTTTTTAATGCTATGAATTTTTTCTACAGTTATGTTGGTAATTTCGGTGTCAGCATTTTAATAGTAACTGTTATTATCAAACTTTTAATGTTTACTTTGGCTAATAAGTCTTATCGTTCAATGAAAAAAATGAAAAATCTTCAGCCTGAAGTAGAAAGAATTAAGTCTCTCTATGCTGATGATAAAATGAAATTGAATCAGGAAATTATGGCATTGTACAAAAGACAAAAAGTCAATCCTATAGCAGGTTGCTTGCCGTTAGTTGTACAAATCCCAGTATTTTTTTCCATTTATAAAGTGCTATATGTAACAATCGAAATGCGTCAAGCACCATTTTTTGGTTGGATAAAAGATTTATCTGTTCCAGATCCGACATCAATTTTTAACTTATTTGGATTACTTCCATATAGCCTACCGAGTTTTCTTATGATAGGTGCATGGCCTATTTTTATGGCTATAACTATGTTTTTGCAACAAAGAATGAGTCCTGATCCAGCTGATCCTATTCAAGCTCAAGTGATGAAATTTATGCCACTAGTTTTTTTGATAATGTTTAGTAGTTTTCCAGCTGGACTGTTAATTTATTGGTCTTGGAATAATATTTTATCGATAATTCAACAATATTATATTAATAAGTTAGATACCAATGTCGGTTGATAAAATCACAAAACTTTTCCGCCAAGAAGTAAAATTTATCTGTGGCGTGGCGAAAATAGCTCAGTTTCCTAGCTTATTATTGCCAGAGGTTGCATTTGTGGGTAAGTCAAATGTCGGAAAATCAAGCCTGATTAACGCTATATGTAATAATTCAACTATTGCTAGGGTTTCTAATACGCCTGGACGGACTAGGCAAATAAATTTCTTTTCCTTAGCTGATAAACTTAGTTTAGTTGATCTTCCAGGATATGGTTTTGCAGAAGTGCCGATATTTGTAAAACGACAATGGGAAATATTGATAACGTATTACCTCAAAAATAGTATGAATCTTAAATTAGTAAATTTATTAATAGATGCTAGAAGAGGAATAAAACCAAACGATATAGAAATCGCTAAATTGTTGCTTTCATGTAACAAAAACTTCCAAATTATCTTCACAAAATCAGATAAGATCAATTGCAAAAAAAACCTTACTGCATCAACGCAGAATTTTCTTGCAACTTTAGACTACTCATGTAATCTAATCTATACAAGTATTAGGAATAAAGAGGGTGCTAAAGAATTGCAGTTTAGTCTATCAAAATGTATCAAAACTTAAATTATGTTTGGATGATTGAGTCTATTCATATAACGATGTCGTTTTGTTACTCTATCTCCCTTAAGTAAAAATAATATATATGATTATAGCCTTTTGGTAATTGAGGTTATTTAAGTAGTTTTAAAATAAAAAGGATTAGTTTATGTCAGGTAGTTTAATTTCGGATCCTTTGTTTGTAGGTCTAACAAGACCTGCTATGATATTTGGTGTGAGTATAAAATTTGCTGCACTTAATATGATTATCTCTATGTCACTATTTATTCAAAGTAATAGTATCATGAATTTGTTCGTTGCATTTGTGATTCATATGATAGGGTACGTGATATGTTTTAAGGAGCCAAGATGTATAGAATTATTTTTAAACAAATATTCTAAATGTAGTCAGTGTCCTAATAAATCATTTTACGGCGCTAATTCGTACAGTATTTGAATAATATATAATGATAAAGAATAAATGATAAAATTATCTGCAACAAAAACAGCTAAAGATTCAATATCTCGCAAAGAAAAATCTATTGCTAATTTTATTCCATATAAATGTCATTGGGATGATAATACAATTTTAACTAAAAACAATGAATTATTACAAGTAGTAAAAGTTTCTGGTTTTTCTTTTGAAACTGCAGATGATGAAGATTTAGATATAAAGAAAAATATCAGGAATGCACTACTGAAAAATATGGCGTCGGGCAATATTGTGATGTATTTTCATACTATCAGAAGGCGGAAGCCAGTGATTTTTGATAATCAAGACTATACTTTTGATCCAACCATAAAAGTACCTAATGATTTCACAACCTATTTATCAAATGAATGGCGTAAAAAACATGCTGGAGCTAAATCATTTTTTAATGAATTATATATTAGTGTTATTTATAGACCTGACAAAGCTGGAGCTGCTGCAATTGAGTATTTCATTAAAAAATTGATGCAAAAGTCTAACAAATCGGCATGGGAAACTGACATGCTTGAAATGCAAGAAAATTTAAGAGAAATGTCATCCAGAATAGTTAATACATTTAGAACTTATGGAGCAAAACTACTTGGTACACAAAAATCCAATAGTGGTTATTGTTGTGAGATTTTAGAATTTTTAGGTACGATTGTAAATTGTGGCTCTTCAATGCAAATGATGATTCCGAGAATCTCAATTGATCAGTATCTAGCAACTCATAGATTATTTTTTGGTGCAAGATCTATAGAAGCACGTGGACCAATTGGTAGGAGATATGCTGGAATAATAAGTATTTTGGAGTATGGACCTAATACTTCAGCTGGAATTTTTGATAGTTTTTTACAGATGCCTTTTGAGTTCGTGATGACACAGAGTTTTGTTTTTTCTAACAGAACAGTGGCAATTGGAAAAATGCAGTTACAACAAAATAGGATGATTCAGGCTGAAGATAAAGCAGTATCACAAATTGCAGAAATTTCTCAAGCACTAGATATGGCAACTAGTGGGGATATTGGTTTTGGAGAACATCATTTTTCCTTATTATGTTCTAATAATAATTTGAAAGCCCTTGAAGATACCTTATCTGTCGCATCTGTTGAATTATCTAATTGTGGAATTCAACCTGTACGGGAAAAGATAAATATGGAGGCAAGCTACTGGGGGCAACTTCCTGGGAATATTGATTATATCGTCAGAAATTCTACTATTAATACTTTGAATATGGCTAGTTTCGCATCTATGCACAATTATCCTTTAGGCAAAATTTTTAATAATCACTGGGGAGAATATGTCACAGTACTTGATACTACTTCAGGTACACCTTTTTATTTCAATTTTCATGTCAGAGACGTTGGGCATACTTTAATAATTGGTCCTACTGGTTCTGGTAAAACAGTATTGATGAATTTTTTATGTGCACAAGCACAAAAATTTAAACCACGAGTATTTTATTTTGATAAAGATCACGGTGCTGAGATATTTGTTAGAGCACTCAATGGAATATATAGCTCAATTGATCCAGGAGGGGAGTGTAATTTCAACCCTTTGCAACTTGATGATAACACAGAAAATAGGACATTTATATTAGAATGGCTTAAAGTTTTGGTAACCTCTAACGGAGAATCTTTATCATCAGAAGATAATAAGATATTATCACAAGCAGTAACTGGGAATTTTAGACTAGAGAAAAAGGATAGGCGACTAAAGAATGTTATAGCTTTTTTAGGAATTGATGGACCAAATAGCTTGGTTGGTAGAATTAATATGTGGGTTGGCAAAGGGTCGCATGCCAAAATATTTGATAATGATGAAGATAGTATTAATTTACAAAAAGCTCGGGTATTTGGCTTTGATATGACAGAGTTATTGAAAGATCCAGTAAGTTTAGCTCCTGTATTATTATATATTTTTCATAGAATCAATATTTCATTGGATGGGCAAAGGACAATGATAGTTCTTGATGAGGCTTGGGCTTTGATTGATAATCCAGTCTTTGCTCCCAAAATTAAAGACTGGCTAAAAGTTTTGCGTAAATTAAATACTTTTGTAATTTTTGCTACTCAAAGTGTTGAAGATGCGGCTAAAAGTAAAATTAGTGATACACTTATCCAACAAACTGCTACTCAAATATTTTTACCAAATCTTAAAGCGACTGATATTTACCGTAGTGCTTTTATGCTTAGTCAACGAGAATATATTTTGATCAAAACTACCGATCCGACATCACGTTATTTTTTGATAAAACAGGGAGTAGATGCAGTTGTTGCTAAAGTAAATTTGGATAATATGACTAATATAATCAATGTTCTTTCTGGTAGAGTTGAGACGGTCTTGCTATTAAATGATATTAGAAAGCGATATGGAGATAATCCAGAAAGGTGGTTACCAGTATTTTATGAGGAAGTGAAATCACTAGAGTAATTATAATATGCACCATAAGTATAGAAAGCCATGATATTGTGTTTATATAAAATATTCGTTCAAATGACTATTGCAACTGTTCTAAAGTTTTATAGTGCTGGTAAATTAATAAGCAAGATCTATAATGTAGCACAAATCATTAGGGTATTTATTATATGCGGTATATTAAATATTCTAGTTGCCACTAATAGCTATGCCGAAAAGACTAAAGATACCCTAGATAGTATAATTGATATTCTTTCAGGATTGACCTGTGAAACCCAAGGTGTTGGCGATTTGTTACGTACTGAATTTTCGCATACTTGTATACCAGCACCATTTTTCACCTTTATTATTGCTAATACTATTTCTCCAGGACTATACGCTGACACAATGCTTCGTCTTAAAATAAATGACCATGAATTATTTGATGTAGAATATCCTAATGGTGGACAATGTGCTAGGAACAACCGAGTCGATCCAAATGATCTTAAATTAACCTTTGCACTCTGTGATAATGTTAAATTAGCCACCGTTAGGATGGAGGCGATTGCTCTTTCTGCAATCGCTATTGCCAAGGCCACATTAACTGGTAACGACCCATGGGATGATATTAAGAAATCGTGGGGAGGGGATAAAAGTAAATTTCACACTATCTATAAGGATAAAAGAGATGGTGATTTCGGCGTGATGATCGATACTCCTTTTCCTATTCCGTTTAAAGTAGTAAAACGCAACGATACTATGTGCGTTGCTGCTCCAACCATATTAGCTGATTGGGTAGCGGTTGGGTGTAAGTATATTAAAGAACCATACCCACAATCTATCTACGCAAGGTTTATGAGTCTTGATAGTGTAGTTGCCAAAGATGATAATGTTGCTACTGACCCAATGGCAATAGTTGATTGTGGATTATCATCTTCTAGTTGCTACCAACGAGCTTATAATAATTCTAAAACTGCAATAGTTATAACTGCACCACTTATAGAATGTGTCAAAGAAATGACGGCAAGGCTACTTATTAGTAAAGATGTATGCAGATTTGACGATATTAGTAAAGTAATTAATTCTAGTAAAAGAGAAAGTAGCACATTATTTCAATTTCAGCGTAATATGCACAGAACGGTTATTGCTTTATTAACTATATATGTCATTTTCTTTGGTTTTAAAATTGTATTATCTGGCGATGTTCCACCTAAAAATGAAATAATAAATTTTATATTAAAAATGTTGTTTGTTATCTATTTTGCTATAGGTATAAATATAAATCCTACTGGTGGTTCTGACTATGATAGATTAGATGGAATGGTTCAGTGGGCTTTTCCTTTACTGCTTGGGGGAATAGATACGCTTGCTAGTTGGGTCATCAGCGTTGCACCATCCGAATTATGCAAGTTTAGTGATATGACATATGAGCCTAGTCTTGCTTCCAATGCCTTATGGGATGCGTTAGATTGTCGTGTAAGTCATTATTTAGGTCTTGATGCTTTATCAACTTTGTTAGAGGAAAACCAAGCTAGAAGTCATGATTTTAGTAATTTCGATTTTTTCAGCTTTTCAGCTCCACCATATGTTTATTTACTAGTTCCTGCTATTATTACAGGTAACATGATGCTAGTATCATTAGCACTTGCATACCCTTTACTTGTCATCTCTGTTGCTGCTTTTATGGTCAACGCGACAGTGATGTGTATGATTTCTATAGTAATATTAAGCGTGCTTGCCCCTCTTTTTGTTCCAATGTTTTTATTTGAATATACACGAGGTTATTTTGAGTCTTGGGTAAAGTTGTTAATATCATTTTTGTTACAACCTATGGTCGTAGTAACCTTTATGATCGTGATGTTCTCAGTGTATGATTTTGGTTTTTATGGTCATTGCAAGTATAAGAGCCAGACTGTGACCACTAGTTCAGTAACAGATGCAGATGGAAAAAGGGATGTCAAAATATTTTACGTTAATAATAATTGGGATGATTATACTGAAGATGAGGCTAAAAGTTGTAAAAATAGTTTAGGTTACTTGCTCAACAATCCTTTATCACTAGCTTTTGATTTTACCAAAGGAAATATAAAAGACATAGTAAAGGAAAAACCAGGAACAATTAGCACAGTTGAGTATTTAGCTAAATTTTCATTTTTACAAGGGGTAATTACTGAACCAGGTATGTTTTTTGCATCACCAAAATTAATCTTTGAAAAAATTAAGGATATAATATTAGCTTTAATTACTGCCTGTTTTACTTTGTATTTAATGTATCATTTTAGTGCAGGACTTGCCGAGTTTGCCGCTGATATGACAGAAGGAGTTGCTCTTACTAATATTGCTATTAATCCCCAAGCAATATTTAAGGCTGGTATGGCAGCTATTCCTACAAGAGCTAAAGGAGCAGTTGATAAAATGGCAGGAGGAGCAACTAGAGCTGGTGATTTAGTTGCAGGAGGAGAAGCTAAAGCTACAGATTCAGCTTCAGGAGGAAGGAATCTTGAAGCTGAAGATATTGTATCCTCAGGTACTGCTAAAGGAAGCCTAGCGAGCGATATAGTATCATCAGAATCTAAATCTTCTGCAAATGAGATTCAATCTCAAAATGATATATCTGACTCTAAATCTTCTTTAGACGAATTAAATAACGTTAAGGAGGAAAGGATAAATATTGAACAAGGTGTTCCTATAAAGTCGGAGAATCTTGATATTGTAGGAAGTGCAACAAAAGGTGAATCGTTGCCTAAGTCACCTAGAGAAAAGCTAGATCACAGTATAAAAATGGGTGAAGCTGGATATGTTAAGCAAGAAATTAGGAATCATGAAGCACAAATTAAAAATAGTGCCTTAGATGTACTAGAACAAAAAAGCTTAAATACAAATAATCTTCCCACTGCTTCAGTTAGTAAAACTAAATTTGTTCAAAAAGACAATGCTATTAAAATAGATATTGCAAAAAAAGGTGACTCCGATGAAAATATATAAAGTCACAAAATTTCTTATACAATGTTTTTTGATCATTATATCATCGGAATCTTTTGCCAGTTTTGGCAATCCTTGCCCAGGGATTTCATTACCATCATTTGGAGGGCAGGGAGATCTAAACCAAAATACTGCGTACGGTCATATTATATTTAATATTGATATGACTAGTACCGAAGGTGCTTGCGATCCAGTGGATCCAAAATTTAAATTTTGTTTAAAAAACAAAGAAGGGAGTAGTACGCCTTGCAAGGTCATTACTCTTAATTTAGGCGAGTCTAAGAGTCTTGGTCAGCTTAGTACTGATAATAATTCCGAGCTTGGTGGAAACGCATTGTTAAAAGATATTCTTTTAACGGTAAAAATTATAGATCAACAGTTTTTATGCTTAACTATGGCTACTTCACGAGGACAAATGCCAGTAGCTTGTAAGCTTACCACTGCACCAATTATGCCTATAGAGCCAGATGAGCAATGTCGAAATATAGGCAAAACTTGTTATATGGGAGTAACTAGAAGTCAGTCATTATTTAATTTCTCTGGTCTAGCAGTTGATTGTGTAAAGGAAACTTTGGATAAAGTATTTTTTCGCTATAGTAATTGTGATTCTAAGGATGAGAAAGTTAGTTTAATAGGGCTTAATCCTTTTTCAACCTTCCAAGAATCTTTGAAAATATCGATCAGAGCAGCATTAATACTTTATATTATGTTTTATGCTGTCAACATGATTCTGACCAAAGAATACGGCAATTTAGATAAAATAGCTAGTTTCATTATGAAATTAATATTAGTGTCTTATTTTGCTGTGGGAATTGGTCCAATTTATTTTAAAGATGGTAAAGAAACTACAAATAACGGCATGATGGAGTACGGTCTACCCTTACTTACCCGATTTGCTCCGCAATTTGCTCAAATTATTTTTAATTCTGGTGGCAATAAAGGATTATGTGAATTTGATATTAAAAAATATAAGGATGGTTATAGTTTTTATCAGCTTTGGGATGCGGTTGATTGCAGAATTGGCTATTATCTTGGCATGGGGCTAATGTACAATACAGCCGATATTCTCAAGGGTATTCCTAGTAGTATTGTGGGTGAAAATAAAGGTACAGAGGTGAATTTTCCAACTATGACAGATGAAGCACCAGATACGTTGAAGCAAGTCGGCTCTCTCAGATTTTTTACGGTAATGTTTGGTTTTTTATTATCCGGAAATATATTAATAGTATTAGCTGGACTGATATTTTCTATAATATTTATTTCCATAATTTTATATTTTTTAACAAATTATTTAGTATGTTTAGTGACTATATATGTCATGACTTATATTTCTCCTATATTTATTCCGATGGCATTATTTAAAAAAACCAAACCATACTTCGATTCTTGGTTGAAAATTTCAGTGTCTTGTGCTTTGCAACCAGCCGTAATAGCTGGTTTTATTGCTTTATTGCTTGGTATGTATGATTCTGCAATATACAAAAATTGTGAATTTACTCGACATGAATATGTATATAATTCTGATGTTCAGTTTAGTAATTTTGAATTGAGGTTGCCAAATAACAATCCAGAGGAATGTCAAAGTAGCTTTGGCTATAAATTACTACAATATTATTCAGGAATTGGTTGGGAAAAACATTCTTTGATTCTGTTTTCAGTTAAATCTATTACTATGGATATTTTATCTTTGCTAGCAGATTTACTTTATGTACTAGTCTTTTCAATTATTTTTTATTATTTTTCTAAATATATTGGGGAATTTGCTGCTGAACTTACTAACGGTCCTACGATGAATGCAGTGACGTCTCTTCCTACCCAGATGTTGGATATAGTTAAGAAAGGAGCTAGTTTTGTAAAGAATAGTTCGGAGGCTTTGAGTGGAAAATCGTCTAAAGAAGAAGGTGCAAAAGATTCAGCAAGTGGTGGCAGTACTCAAAGCAGAGACATAATGTCTGGTGGCGGAAGTGGTGAGGCAAAAGACATAGTGTCTAGTGGCGGAAGCGGTAAGGGAAGTGAGTAACTTGGATATTAGAATATGAAAGGAAATTTATTAAAACTCATTGGTCTATTAGGTATAGCTTCCATACTAATTAGCGTCATTATGATGATACTTGCATTGATAGGGGCGGTAAAATTAACGGATGGTTGTTTTTTAAGATATGATTTAGACGATGCGACTGGCACTAAAGCTGATAAAATCACCAACACTATTATGCTTGACGCAACAGCAAATTACACAATCATTACTAAAATGAGACCTGATAACACGATTGAAACCATTTATGATCCAAATCATTATGGGGAATGGATCAATACTAATCTTGCTGTCAGTCCTGAGCAGAATATTAAGTTTAAAATAGAAGGTAATATAAGCCTTTGTAGAGCATATGTACCTAAAAATAATATTCAACAAATTTCAGATATAGATGACAATAATAATAAAGTCGCTATTCCTAGGGTTGAAGAAACTAATGTTGAACCTATTTCATTGATTTTTGATGCTAAAAATGATGAATGGCGCAATATTGCTGAATTATTTAACAATGATCAGGTTGTAATATCAATTTCATCTGATCATAAAAAAATAGCTGATTCGTCTAATAATATCGCTAGTCTAACAAATGTTTTTAAGCTTATCAACCAAGGTGGAGAGTTTAAAAACATTATAGAGACAGCTGATTGTTCTGCAGGGCAAAGACAATATAGCCCCTTATGCGGTAGATATTCAATATATTTTGGGCAATATGTCGCTGATTGTAAATGGGATGATGATTATTATAATTGTCATAGTCATGATTACTGTCCTTCAGGATGTTTTTTAGGGTGTTTCCCACCAGCAGATACATGTCTTGCGGCTGGTAAATGTTGTAAAGAAAAACGATGTGATAGGTGCGGAGCTTGGAATAATATATTGAGTACTGCACCAGAGCCTTACCAAGATGAGGGACTTTTTACCTCGCCGTGGTATGACGATGCAGGCAAGTTATTTACTAATTTTAACCTAGAATGTTCTGAAAATTCTAAAATTGCTCCAACTGGTAGGTGTCCAGATGTTAGTCGTGATGTTAAGGACAAAAATTACATTCAAGGAGACTATCAAAATCAACGATATTTTTGGTACTCTGCTGATGATGCTACTGGTCTTTTATATAGATTAGATAGCCATGAATCGCCAACTAATGCAAAAAATTTGGGTACAGATTATAAATTTGCTAAAATTGCTAAATCTGAAGAGCAAAAAATATACGATCCAATAAATAATGCACGTTTAAGCAACGATAAATATCAAATCATTTATAATGATATTCTAGCAGGCAAGGCAAAAATATATTTGCAATATCGTTTTTGGTCTAAATATACTGATTATAGCAATAATACTGGTGGATATGTATTGAATATTAAGCAAACAAAATGTAGGAGAACTAATGGTAATAGTTTCGATGATATTTTTGCTAATCGTGGTAAAGTTCAATATGTGGTTATTCCATTTGATCAAAATCCTAATACATCTCCTGAAAATTATACAGTGAACGATATTACTATAGATGATTCTGATGGTAATGCTAAAATTACGACAAATACCAATGGGTATTTATGGATGAAAATTCTTAATGACAAAGAAGATTATAAAGAAAGTTTTGGTAGATATAAAGTGCAATTTTTCACTTCAGAAAAAATAGGTAGCTTTACTTTGAATATTTTAAATCCTTTATTTGAATTATTAAAGGGTAAAATCAAAAATGTTTCTGTGATGATTTTTAAAAATATGACATGTTATGGTAGAGAAGTAAGCTCGTGTACTAACTTTTTTAATTATATAAAAGCATTATTAATTCTTTACGTTATGTCATATGGGGCGATGTTTTTACTAGGGATGGTTAAAATTAATCAACAAGATTTAGTAATTAGGATAGTAAAAATAGCTATAGTTAGTGGATTAATGAATGGTAGTACTTTTGAATTTTTTAATAGTTATATACTTGATTTTGTTACTAAGTTTTCGGATACAATGATTGCTAACATGAGTGGTTATAGTATATTTTCCTCTACCAATAAGATTACAAATCCTTTCATGTTTTTAGATTCACTAATGAGCAAGATATTTTTTAGTAAAACTTTCATTGGTCAAGTTCTTGCCCTAATATCGATGGGTCTTAGTGGATTAATTTATTTTGTAATATTATTTATTGCAGTAATAATTGTAATTATAACAGTACTCAGAGCCGTAGCAGTCTATATTATGGCATTTTTAGCTGTCTCTCTATTGATTAGTATAGCACCATTATTTTTGACCTTTATGCTATTTGATTTTACTAAATATTTATTCGATAATTGGGTTAGATTTACTTTTAAATATATGATAGAGCCAGTTATATTAATGGCTGGTATTATTATATTGACTCAGCTATTTACTATTTATTTAGATTTTGCCACTGGTTATAGTGTATGTTGGAAATGTGCTTTACCTATAAAAATTCCCTTTCCTGCTATTCCTGGACTTCCTGCTATTTTTTCTAATTTAGAGATTTTTTGTATTAATTGGTTTGTACCATGGGGAATGGATCCCCGTTCTGGCATGATGGGCATAAATATGCAATACTATATTGCTTTAATCATCATCGCATATGGTATGTATGGTTATGTTGAATTTTCTGCTAAAATGGTTTACAAATTAACTAGTACTGGTGGTCCTTCTGCTACCCATATTGGTCATTCAATGTCATCGCCAATGGAGCAGGGTGCTTTAAAGAGAGTTGGATTGGACAATGACAGCAGATCAACAATTAAGCAAGAGGCTAGTGCTAGATTAGAAAGTAGAAACGCAACACTAGATAGAGCAAATAAATTGCAGACAGCAAGTAATAATGACAGTAAGAAAAAGCTAGAAAATGATGGTTCGAACGAACCTAATAACAGTCCTAGTAATAAGTAAAAACAAGTAAATAAAGATGAGAAATTTTCGGTACCCAGCATTGTTGATAGAATCGTTACTCAAAGGTAAAGTACTTTTAATTATCTTATTGAGACTATGTAGGAATAGTTCTATATTCACCAATTCGTTGTTTTGTTTTTTTGTGATAAATTTAATTATTTTATCTCCTCATACTATTAAAGCTGATTATACTAAATCTGAGTGGATGAATTCCTCTTTAGATGGTCTGAAAACTTTGTTTGCATCATGTATTGAAGTACCAGAAATTAATAATTTTAATCAGGGTAGTATTGCACTGGATATTGGCAAACCAAGCACGTGGAGTTCTACTGGTACTCAGGTTCAACAAGGTAAGGCAATAAAATTCGATTGGAGTACTAGAGGAATGGTAGCTAGTCCAAGAAAATATCGAGTGATTTACCGTATAGATCCAAGATTTGCTAAGCCTCAAATATTTATTAAAAGTTTTAATTATTTAACTAATAAGTACGAAGCTGATAATTTTCCAAAATTTAATACCACAGATCCAACCAAGGATTATACAAGTTTAGCATTTGGCAAAATGTCTGAGTATGTGGACTATTTTAACTTTGCAGGTAATAGGCAAAAAATTCGTGTAGAAAAAGGTGATGTAGTCAATATAACTTTGGCAGGAGCTGGAGATTTCTTTGGCGTAGATACTGAAGGAAACTTATTGAACGCCGAGCTTGATAATAATTCCTTAGCTATTCCTTCGCTTTACACTAATAGCAATGTAAATAATAAAATACTATACTCCACTGCAGAAAAATTATGTGATTTTATTGATTCTACGAGAAGCACAGTATGCGACGGTGTGGGAATAGGTAGTAAATATAAGGTACTAGATAATGTAACATTGGTTGGCAAACCACTAAGTGAAACGTTGATACAAAGTATTATGGGTAATGTTGCAAGTTGTTCCAATAATGCTGATGGTAAAGAAAATAGTCCAGTATGCTTTTATGATCAGGGTAGGGGGATGCGTATATCAATAAATGGTCAAGTCATAAAAAAAGAAGCTGAAAGTTTTGTCTATTCTAAATTATTAAAAAAGAGTTTTTTGTATTATAAGTCTGATATTGCTGGAAATTTAGATTTTTTAACTAATTGGGCAATTCAAGGTATGTTTACTTCACTTAGCAAACCTTTAATGGCTAATTGGTTGAGCTTTGCTGATTTGCAAGATCTTAGTTCTTATATCAATAGTCAAACTGACTTAAGTAGCAACTTTTTGCATTTTGGTCGTTATATTATGATTGTGGAAATAGGTAATGGACAAAATACTATTTCCACTTCCCAGCAAAAGGATATAGACGTCGAATATATTATAGTATCAGATGAGGCAACGCCGTCTGAATCGTCTGCAGGAACTGGAATTAGTCAGGATTTTACAACTGATGCTGATAAATCTGGCTATTTATGGGTTAGAGTAAAAAATCCTAACAAAGAAGTAATGGGCATAATAAGGGTGAATTATGCTAATTATACAGGGAGTACTTGGTTTTCAGATATTGTATATACAGGTGCAGTCTTACCAATTACTGAAGAATTTCATAAATTCACTATGAATTTTTATGTCAAACTGGTTAAAAATGCGACGTTACAAAGAATTGCAAAGGCTGCTTTAGTTCTTTACATAGTTATATATGCTCTAACATTTTTAGCAGGTGCTACGCAAATCACTGCAAAGGATTTAATAGCAAGAATAATAAAAATCACCATAATAGTTATATTAATGGGGGAAGATAGCTGGAATTTTTTCAATAATTATTTATTCAAAATATTTACTGAAGGCACTGATTATATAATAGGTAATGTGGTTGGAGCGACTGGTTCTAAAGGTAATATCTTTGGTTTTATAGATCCAATATTTGATAAATATGGAAATAAAAGATTTTGGTTATTGCTATTTACCCAGCTATTACAAATTCATAATGGTTTAACTTTTGTTGCGATTGTGACTATTTATTCTCTTACCATTTATTTCAGAGCTATGTTAGAAGTTATAATAAGCTATGTTATAGCGTTTGTAGGGCTTGCAGTTATGATATCTTTAGCACCATTTTTTATAATTATGGTACTATTTGAAAAAACTCAAACTATCTTTTATAATTGGTTATCTACTTTATTTAATTATGCTATCCAACCAAGTATATTATTAATCTTTTTCCTATTGATAGATCAAGTAATGTCTGAACAACTTTTAAAAATTGTGGTTCGAGCTTGTTGGGGTACGATAATTCCGCTATCCATAGGATTAGATCTTTCGCACATGGATATGCCAATTAATTTCTCTTTTACATTGCCATTTTTACCAGGCATACCTTTTTTCGTGCCATCAGTCTCAGAAATTACTGATGTAAATGATTTATTAAATTCTACAGGGACATTTTTAACAATATTTACTAGTACCTTGGTATTTTATGCTTATTGTAAAATGTCATATGGACTTGTGGATTATGTGACCGTAGTTGCTGCTCAATTGACCAATGTGACACCAGCAAAGCAGGAAGGAAATATTCAAGCTCCTTCCGATCCAACAAAATCTATCTACGAAGATATGGTTAATCCAGCGAGATCTTTGAAAAATATCGCCCTTTCTCCTTTTGGATTAATGAAAGATAAGTTAATAGATCAAAATTATAAGGCAAAGAAAGGTGAAAGTTCTAGTGAATATACTGGAAAAATCTTTGCCTCAAGAAATGATGCTGATGATGATAAGAAGAAATCTTAACTTATATATTATAGTGTTTTTTAGAGTACAATCAGTTAACGCCTAGGTGAATATAAATGAAGAATATTTTTGCTATTTTATTAATTTCTATCTTATGTCTGTCAGGATGTACTGGCGACAGATGTATCGATGCTGATGATTTTGATTTTATAAAATTTGTGATTTCTGCAAGATATAAAAAAGAAGAATTAAGTCAACAACAACAGGATAATCAGTCTGCTCCTTGGATTAGTACTGGGTATAATGTCAATGGTCAACCTCTTACTATTTTGGTAAAAACTTGGGATTTTAAAAAAGGAGATAAAAATAATTCAGCAGAATTATCAGCTTGGAGTCCTTGGTACGGTCAAGAAAATAATAGTAATACTTTATCAGCATTTTGTAGCAGATTGCAAGAATGTGAGTTTATAGATGGTAGAATGTGTACTAATAGCAAAGATGCAAAAATTAGTAATCCACCGTGCTTGTTTAAAAATGGAGTTGGGTTATATTTGCTAATTGCGGATAGAGGGACAAATCCCAATATATCTTTTGATACTGAACGCACGCCTTTTGGCATAACAGCACATCTTGGTGAACCTCTAATTGACTACACACTTTATGATCTCAATAAAAGGGGTGAGTTAGTAAAAGCTGGAGGAATAAATTATCAATATCTCAGTGATGATGAGAAGGAGCAATATTCTAGTTGCCCATTATATTTTAAAATTTTAGATAAATTTTATGATGATAATAATGGTCAGTATCGAGTAGTTATTAAATCTGGGGTGAGTGATACTAGACCAGATCCACTCGAGTTTTTAACAAATTTAATAAAAACTGAATTATTTGGTGACGATAAAAATCTTGGAATAGTAAGGAATGTTTACGAAAATATTATTAAAACTCCAGCTTACCGTGTATCAGTTTCAGCTTTATTGACTCTATATATTATATTTACAGGTTTTTCCTTTTTAATAGGTAATGTTAATCTTACCCATACTGAACTAATAGTCAGAGTAATGAAAGTAAGCCTTGTATCTGTATTACTTAGTTCCACTACTAGTTGGCAATTTTTTCATGATTATTTATTTGTTTATTTTGTTGAGGGAGTCGAACAAATATTAAGAATAATTAAAGAGACTGCTAATAGTGGTCCTGGCTCTTCTAGTATCATAAGTCTGATGATTTCTCCACAAACTATGTCTAAACTATTTTCTTTATTATTTGTCGATTCCTTAGGGTTTATATATATAATTTTATTCTTAATTGCTCTTTATTTTATCTTTATAATGGTATTTAAGGCTACAATTATATATCTCACAGCTTTGATAACCGTTGGAATGATTATCACAATGGCACCGATATTCATTTGTTTTATGTTGTTTGGTATTACCCGCTCATTATTTGAAAATTGGCTAAAGCAATTAATATCTTACGCAATACAGCCTATTATATTATTTACAGGGCTTGCTTTTATTTCAATGATTATTAGAACGGAGATATATTCTTCTTTAGGTTTTGCAGTATGTAAGTATGATTTTCCAAATTTAGGTCCTATAAATGAATTATTTGGCAGTTTTACTGAAGATCTTGACTCCAGTATAGGAGATTCGATATTTTATTGGTGGTTTCCATCACCGATGAAGGGTGAGGATTTTACCAAAACAAGGGCAGATATATTAGTGCCAGTAGACCATGTTGTTGAAGATGGTTCGCCAGATGGTAAATTGTGTACAGCTTACCAATGTACTGAAAATAGATATATTGAATTACCATTTTTAGATCCAACCAAAGATTCTAGAAGAATTGCTAATTTCTTTAATGGTAATTTTGTGCAACTTGACGGATTATTATTAATTTTCATTTGCGTTTATTTGCTTAGTAAATTTAATGATATAGCTGTTGCTAGTGCTAGATTTTTAACTAGTGCCAGTGGTAATTTGACTAGTTTACAAAAAGTTGGATATAGTGCCAGTATGCCTATCGAAACTCAAATAAACAAACCAATCAATTATATTGGTAATAATAAGGTCACAAGGAAGATAGGTGAGATAACGGGGGGTATAAGTATTCTTGCTGCTACTAAATTTGAACAAATCATGACAGGACGTTTGGAACGAGAGGCTCTTGATCCAAAATCTGCCTCTTCCGCTGTGATAAATGAAGTAAAAAGGAATTATGGTATAGATTACAAGGATGTAAATGTTAATGCTTATGATGATTACCAAAAAGCTATTGTTGATAGTATTAAAGCTATTAACCCAAAAATTGACCCGCAAGATCTATCTAATCTTGTGAAAGAATATTCTGATAAAAATTATGAAGAGCTTCGAAATCAATTAGTGACTCTTAAGTTTGGTGAGGATAAAAAATATTCGGATCTTGACGAAGAGCAGAAAAAACAACTTGATAACTTAATGAAAATTGAACATAAAGATGGAAAAACTTTAAGAGAGTTAGCAAGTGATGCAAAATTTACTGCAGCTTTTCAAAAAGCATATGTGGATTCCCATAGTGAATTGTCAGAGAGAGGAGTAGGTTTATTTGGTAAAAAAATATCTATCATTAGAAATTGGCAAGAGATGAATACACGTATTGAAAAGAAGAAAAAATTGACTGATGAGAAAAGCCAAAATATAGGCAAGAGATTATATGCAGGGTATGAAGGTTTAAAACGTGGTGCTGTCACCTCTATAGTTGGTGAGGATTTACGTAATGCTTTTGAAGGTAATTTGACAGGTGCACAGTGGCATGATTTTAATTATAACGACCCAAGGCTTAGAACATATAGTGAATCACTAAAAGATGAACAAAGAAAATTAGAGTATGATGCACTTAAGATTAAGATAAATAAGGAAACCATTGTTAATGATGCGGACATATTATCACCTGAATATCTTGCTAGGCTTGAAATGCAAGGGCGAAAAACAGATATTGAGTATTATACAAAATTATCTAATAAAAAACTTGCGTTTGAGGTGTACGATGAATTAGCTTCCAGTAAAGATGGGTTAGATCCTGTATTGATGGGCGATAGATTTATGCGAGAAAAAGCAACTGATAATCAAACTCGTAACATGATTGACAACGCTTCTAATATTGAGCAGCAAATGGTTTATAACGATAGGTACATATCTAGGCAAGATCGTTATGAAATTATGCGTGATAAAGCACAGGCTAATATTCAAGACAAAATTGAATTCCTTGCAGAGCATTATGATAGAGATGATATAACGAAGGAAGAATTGCCAAAATTGTTGAAACGATACTATACCTCTATCCCTAATAGTGATGAGAGTGAGGCGACAGTTGAGATTAATGCTATCAAATCATCTCTCGAGAATTTAGATTATAGTGAAAAAATATTAAATAATATTCAACAAAGAAAAGATTATATTAAAAAAGAGATTGAATCTTATATTAATGGAATTAATAAATATCGCTCGGAGGCAAAAATGTCTAAATATAAGTAATATAATGTGCTATGAACAAAGTAAAAAGTATAATATTAGCTTATGCGATAAGGGTAAAGAGACAAGAAAGGGAGAGGAATTATACATAATAGAATACCAGTTGCCTTGAAAAATATGACAACTAGTATTCTATATTCATTATGTTGGATACTCTTTTTAAAAATTATTTTCTGCTATAATTCTATTCAAACTGTTCGAACTGCCAACCAGAGCCAGCAAGACTGATGTCGTCATTATCTGCTTCTCTCTCGTTTTGATTATTTGAGAAATAATTTGTAAAAATAATATCAAATAATTCTTCATGATATTCTTTGTATTTTGCAATATCTCTAACCCATCCATCATCTAATTCAAAAGCTTTTACTATATAATTAAGGGTATCTTTATCTTTTAAATCCAAACTGCCATCCTGTATTTTTTCGATAATCAGTGTCTTCGTAAAGGCGGTAGCTGATTTCTCCTGTTGTTGAACGACTTGTTGCTTCTGTTCTTTTATTACCTGCTGCTTTTGAACGATGGCTACTTCTTCTTGCTGTTGTTCTTTATACTGTGTTTTTAAGAAGCCTTGTAAATCATGATGCTTACGTGCCTCATCCATAATAATTTTATGCAAATCGGCAGAATTTTCTGTCATATCTTTAAATAATTCAGCTTCCAATTTTAAAGATTTTATCACATGATGAACGATAAACTTGCTTGCCAAATCCTTTTGTGTTATTGAATGCTCGAGAAGATATAATATATCTGCACTACTATACGTTTGCATTTTCAGGATTAGGCTACTCTCCTCTGTCTCAGCTATCTTAAAACATTCAGCAAAAATTACTTCCACGATACTATAGATAGTACAAAGTTGCATAGCCAATTCCTCATTGAATGATGCATTAATTTTTGTTATTGTCTCATGAGTCCAATGAGGAGTTACCTTCACTTTTATCGGACCGAACATTTGATAGTTTTCATGTTTTGAATCAACTATATCAGTTATACAATATTTCTGAATATTGTTTTGTACTTCATTAAAGCTATTGATTCCATCTTTTAATTTAGATAAATTCTCTTCGTTATAATTCCCCCCACTTATTTTAGCTAACTCTTTGTATAAATCAACAATTTTTTTAGTGCTATTAACGATCCGATTAAATGCATCAGTTAAGTCGTTATTGTACGATTCATGGTTAAACTCTATTTCGGTATACAAATGTTTAATATCTTCCACTTTAAAACCGTTTTTAATTTTTGGTTCGTAGGTCGTGGGTTTCTCCACTTTTTTCTGATATTTATTGACGTTATTTGAAATGACAGAAAAATTATTTATGTCATTAGTTAATTTATTTTTTAGTGTATCAAGATGTACTTTCATAAAAACCTTTGATTTATAATAAATAGAACCTTTATAGTTCCGAAAAAAGATTATACTTTAATTCATTACTTAATCAAGTAATTTATTTTGAACAACACGCTATTTGTAGCTGATAATGCTATAAATGCACGAACGATATTCGTATATTTTCAAACTATTCACTTAATGTCACCCCTACTTTTTGGTAACTAGTTTCTAAATGATTTTTCAACTCTATATATTCCTTAGTTTTCATTTCATCACTAGTGATGAAACTCTTTCGTATCGATATTATATCAGTAAATCTAGTTCCTTTATGCAAAGATTCGCAAGTTCTATTTACACTTACCCAAGGAGTATCGATAGCAAAGTTTAATTTTTCACAATTCTTTACATTATTTTTGATAGTTGTGCATTTTGTGATAGTTTTAGAAATTCCTATAAAATGATCGGAGATTTGATCAGGCACAGAATCGGTTAAAAGCTCTACCCAATTGGAACTTAAAGTTAAAACAGACCCAGTATTAGTTTTTAAAATTTGCTTTTTTTGTTGTAACTCATACCTGATAGTGATTTCATCTACAATACGAGAAGTGAGATTAGGTAACTCCAATGATTTTTTTTCTGCCTCATTAAGGTTAGTGCCACTAAACATGCGAAAAATATAATCCCTTAATTGTTCTTTTGAATATTGCAATCCCATACCTGTAAAATTTTCCGCAGCTTCTCCTATTAAAGTCAATGTGCCTTGCTCATCTATAATATTATTATTTACTGTTAATTCGTTATATAGTATTATTTCCGAATTTTCAGGCTGGATGTTTGGAATTTTATCAATACATGTTTCTTGAGAACTTAATATTAATACTTGTTTATTAGCAATATCTGGAAAAATTCTTCCAGCCATACTTGTAAAATTTGTTGGATCAATCCAATATATTTTACCTTCTTTATTCACTATTTTCAGCATTGCATGATTAAAATTTTCTATACTAGGTAAGGCATTTGGGTTAGAAAAATTAGTAATACCTCGCATTACTAAAACAGGCTGAACTTTGTAGCCAAGTTGTTGTAATATGGCGGCGGTACTGGCGGAAAAATCTTTGCAATCACCAATTTGAGAATCAGCAATTTTGTCTAAATCTCTAGGAAAAAACTGTCCTGAAACTGTACGCCAATCACCCATATATTGAATTTTTTCATTCAATGTAGAGGTAACAAAATCAATTTTTTTTTCATCAGTATTTTTATTTACTGCAGATTCTGCTATGTGCATAAAAATTTCAGGTAGCGGTTGATTAATTACTTCAAAATATCTAGGGGCTAGCTTCATAACCAAATCTTTCCATTCTGTTAGGGTCGATAAAGATACCCAAGTAAGATATTTAACGTTTAGTACATCATTCTCTGATTCATTGACTAGATCATTATACAAAGGTTTTTGCACAATAATTTCTGTCGAGTAAAATTTTCCTTGCTTCCCTTTAATAATTTTCAATACTTTTTTGGGATCATTTACTTTAATGTTTAACGGTAATTCAGAAGTAATTTTATAGTTAGCAGCTTGCAGATAGCCATGTGTACCAAAAAATAGAGTAGAACCATAAAAATTATCTACAGGCACTTTTGATTTGATATATTTGTACTTTAAATATATTTCTGCACCTAATTCAGCTTTTGGAAAGGATATGTATATTTGTCTTAATTGGTCAAAACCTTTACCAAAACTAGATAATGTCTTATCCTCAATCATATCTTTTGCTACTATATATTCTTGCCCATTATAAATTGTTTTAGCTTCTAATATAATAATTTGTGAACTATATTCATTGTAGGTCAAGCCATATTGTGCAAAAATATTGCGTCCTGATTCCTTCAGTATTTTTGCTTGAATCTCTACTATTTCTTCAAAAGTACCGTCTTTATTAATATTAATAGTTTGATTATGAAATTTAATCTCGATAGGAGAATCTTCATATTTACTCCACCTAGCGTATGAAGAATGATGGAAGAAAAATATTAATATAATTACACGAAGAAAATTCTTTAAATACATTTGCAATCATTCTAAAATAGTTGATTAAGAATAATAACTTAATTTTTGGTATATGCAAGTTGATTATATATGAATTTTATAGGCATTGCTAAATAAATAATTATCTATATTTATTTAGCAATGCCCATGTTTCAGGAGAATACATTAAAATATACTCTCCATCTATTTAAGGTTCTAACGTTTGTTCCGTGGTTTCTTCTGTGCGATCACCTAAATTATAATCAATGCCGTATTTACTCCGAATATCTGCAACTTCTAGCTTTGAATTTATATGTTTTTTTAAACTAGCTAATTTATCTTCAAACGTAGGTATATCATCATTTTCATTTGGGAAGAACTCACTTAATCGATCGTACATACCTTGGTCTAGCACCCCTCCTGTTAGTTTTTTTCTACGTAGGTGATTATAAATCTAATTAATTCATAAAAAAAGTTTTCATAAACGAAGATAATTCAACTGGCATTCTCTATTTAGTATCAAATGAACTTGACCACGATACTGATTATCTGTACGAAATCTACCAAAGAAGGTGGCAAATTAAAATATACCATACATTAATAAAGCCAAAATACCAGCTTAGCAAAATCGCCGACAAACAAGGTCTTGTCTCAATCAAATCATATATTTGTTACAATCATTGCTTTCTGTAAGCTTGAAATGCTTAAAGTAAAAACTTGTGTAAAACATTTCGCACTAAAATATAAATTAATTCTTAGAGCAAATCAGGTATCAATGCTAGAATTGCACAATTTATACAAATTTAATAGATCGTGCGTAAGATGAGTTAATAATTTGACATGCATTTTCTGCATCATGGTTATTTCAGTAAAATCATTGAGCATGCTATTCCCAGTTTTCAAGAATTAGGTTGGGTATTCGCTTAAATTCATTAATATTATTCGTGACTAAAGTTGCTCGTGAAGCTATAGCATGACTGGCAATAAGTAGGTTATTATTCCCTATTATTACCCCCTCTTTCTTTAGTTTTGCTCTTAACTCACCATAATAGAGGGCGCATTTTGCCGAAAAATCTATAATTTCAAGTTTATTTAAAAAAATATCTAAATTAATTTGATTCTGCTCTTGGTGGTAACTATTAGCTACTCCGTACTGAAGTTCGGCAAGCACTATCGAAGATATGCTTAAAGTATTATTTCGTTCTAATGTTTCAAGTTTTTGCAAATATGAAATTGGCTTTTTATTAATCACATAAATACAAATATTAGTATCCAACATATAAATCATTTAAACATCTCCCATGTCCTTGGTTGAGGTGGTAAATCATCTCTACCTTCATTAAAGAAATCATTGGTTGGTGTGATTGCCTTGAAAATATCTTGCCATGTTTTTAGCAATGGTTGTAGTACTATGCCGTTACCTAATTGCGTGATACTTACTTCATTAGTGGTAAATCTAAACTACTTAAGTAATCTAACTGCTTGACTTTTTCCGTTCATAAATATCTTTGCTCTATGCATAATTACCTCTCATTATTACAATTAATATCTATTAAATAGTATATACTAATATCATCATGTAGACAATCATTTTATCCCTGCAACCAAGTTAGTAAAACTTTCCGAGCATATTTGATATGGTACTGAGGGTTGGCACTATGATAATGACGCACTGCCTGATTACTGTGCCAATCACGGATGGTCAGTTCGACGAGCTGGTGTTTTTTACTTTCAATTTTGGCAACGGTGTGATCCAACGCTCAACCCTCCGCCACAAAGTCAACTGCGAAGAACATGGTTTTTCTATGCCTTTAGCTTGCTCTTGTGCAATGACATCGGTCGCAGCCTCATGAATAACAGCATGGCCTAATTTTTCTAGCTCCCTGATCACAGAGGTTTTTCCACTACCTGGAGTGCCCGTGAGGATGAAGCGTCTCATTTCAATGCATTTTTTGTCCATTCGGAACCTCAGGACTCACCGTTATCAAACAAATAGCGTCATTTTCATCCGAAAACCCCACAAGCAAAAACTGAGAGGTAAAGCCCGCTATATTCTTCTCTCCCAAATTAACGCATCCCACAATCTGGCGCCCGAGAAGGATTTCTGGCGTATAATGTACAGTTACCTGAGCTGATGTTTGCAATACGCCAATCTCAGGTCCAAAATCTGCCCACACTTTGAATGCCGGCTTTTTTGCCCTTGGAAATTCTTCTACTTTCACAATCGTACCAGAGCGCAAATTCACTCGCTCAAACTCTTCGTATGTTATTGTTGTCATTTGTTACCTTCGATTCGATCTATAATTTTTGTCATTTTTTCTTTTGCATCTGCTTTGGCACGCTGACTGGCGCCAATCTCTTCTTTTTTATCGTCTTCTATGTGGTTTGAAAAAATAATTCTTCTACCACCTTTTTCAATCCAACCAATGAACCAGCCGTGATATAAATCAGGATTTTTTGTTCCGTCGGCATTTAATAAGCTACCCATTCCTGTTTTGCCATAAAACTTCCAGCCGTTTTTTAACTCTTCTACAAATAGGATATTTTTTGTCATAGCTACTGCGTGCGGCTTAATAGGCAATTTACCCGTTAGCATTTTTTCTAAAAAGGCTACTTGTTCTATAGCAGAGATCTGAAGGGAGCTGGATAACCAAGCATTGGTAAGCCCGTTGTTTTGTCCTTTGTCACCTGTTAGATCCTTATTTCCGTAATCAAATTTTGTGACATAATCTTGAAATTTTTTCATCCCAAGCTTTGTAGTTAAAACTTGGCTATACCATACGCAAGATTCTTTCATCCAGCTTTTTGGAGTTTGATCTTGCTTCCAAACATCTCGCCAATCAACATATCCTTCTTTAAAAGGCCATACGGGATGCATTTCATCGACAAGAATGCCAGAATCAAAACCTATGAGGCTTAAAACAATTTTAAAAGTAGACATAGGGGCATAGCGCTTATCACAATTGCCCTCGGTTTTTAAAACCTGATTTTTTTCTTTGGCAATAAAACAGCTATCGGCAAACGCTAAGTTGGCTGATAACATAATAGAACATAACAATAAAATAACTTTTTTCATAACTTACCTGTCTAAAAATTTAATAATTGATTTTTTAATTTCATCCTTCATTTCTGGGCTTCCTCGATCACTCAAATCTATGTGACAAGCCGACTGCACATAAATAACTTGAACACCAGACTCAGGCACTACGCCTTCATCCGGCTCATCATCTATTGCTCCAAAGCGTAAAATCTCTAATTTCGGATTTCTTGGGAAAGGATACCTTCTGCTATCAAGTGAAATAATCTTTGAAACCATTTCAGGATGAGTCTGAGCCAGCATCATTGAAGCATCTCCTCCATCAGAATGGCCTATTAAAATCACCTTACTGAAGTCCAACTGCGGCTCTATCTTTTGCAATTCATTTATCACAAACAAAATGTTTTGGACTCCACGTTCCCAAAAAGGCTTTCTTCTTTCCCACAAAGTTCCTGTTTTGGGACGTACGTCGGTGACGAGATCATGCTGTATACTCACAACAAAATATCCATGTGCCGCTAAAGCTTGTGCGATAAATGAATATTCAGTATTTTTGATCTGATAGCCATGGTTTATGATTGCCACAGGTAGTTTAATGATATCCGCTTTAGCTTTGCCCTTTGACTCGCCACTTACATAAAGCGCAACTAGTATAGATCGATTACGAGATTTGTCAACTAAATTGAGACTCTTTGTTCTAATGAAAGGATTATTATCGACTTCTGGTTCTTTTGACCAATCGACTACTTTACCTCTAGTAAAGTCCCATCGATATAACCATGAAACACCAAATGGAGCATAATAATTATCAGCTTCTTGATATGCTAGGTCTTTCATAGCATCATCTAGGCTAATAAATTTATAACCAAAATCACTTGCTATCTGGAGCAAATCCTTCATTGCATATGCATTTATCTGATTGCAGTGCAAAAGCCATACATGCTTAATATTTCGATCAAATATCTTTTCTGAGGCTTGTTTATAAAATGCAAATTTTAATTTCGTATGCTCGAGGTATTTAGTAATAATTTTAAGTTTGTCATTTGGGCGCTCTCTAAGCTCTTGATCAAATTTCCAGTCATCTGTATCAATAGTTACAGGAGCGATAATATATCCTTTATGTTTTAAATGATGACGTGCCAGCCGAACTGATGAAATGGGTTTTGGCTGATGGCATGAAGCTGAAAGGCTTACAGAGTTTTCTATTAGGATTTTAGCACAATATATTTCCTTGATTGATGATCAAAATGCTTGCAAAATCATCAATTAGACAGAAAATCTTAGTTGGAGGGATATAGCTATTCTCCAAATATTTAAACGTTATTAGAGAATAATTATCATCCCTCCATTAGCTTTTGCAACTATTTTTTGTTCTCCTTATATCGAACTTGGTTTTATATACTAATTAATCGTAATCAAACGTGTTTTATTTTCTTCCGTAAAAATATTTAATGGAATATTCCACTATATTTGCCAAGACATAGTTGGATGTATCGATAATTCTACGCCAAAATCATTGATTGCATAATAAGAAACCCCACCTTTTTTACCATTTTTTTTCGTACCATTTTTTATAATTTTCTAATTTTAGGATTTTTGTATCTGAAATAAAAAATTTGGTAAATATGTGACTTTCCAAGATTGCAATCTTTAGAGTAATATGGGACAGATATTAATAAGTATAAGTTTTGATTTAAGAAATCTATTATTTCTTGTAAATTGCCCTTAAATCTACCAAGCCTATGTCCTGACAAAGTTAAGTATTTATTATTAGCGTCAATGGCTCCTGATTTAATTTGTATTTCAATACTATCATTTACTAAAATATCACAACCAATATCATGATTATTTCCTTTCCAAACAACTCTATCACTTTTATTAAAATCACTTCTTATGGCTTTTGCTATTAATTCTTCTAGTTGCCAAGCTTGACATCTTCCTCCTTGGAATAATTCATGAAATTTGTGCAAATCTTTTTCAAGAGCTTGTAGCATCATGTCTGTTAATTTATACATAATTAATCTATAAGTTTTAACCACTCTTTTGCATATTCTACATATTCAGGATTTAATTCTATCCCCAAATATTCAATATTCAAGGTTTTTGCAACAACACATTCAGAACCACTGCCAACAAATGGAATTAAAACTCTTCCATTATTTCCATTAATTCGTGAAAGAATTAGTTTTTTTATTAATTCCATTGGTTTTTGCGTTGGGTGTTGTAAAATATCATGTTCACTATGGTTTTTTAGTTCACTTGGATTATGTAAAACATTGCCACAAGTTTTACACATAAAATGTCTTTCTACTCTACCAGCACCTCCAGCAAGTGCGGGAATTCTGATAACATCTCTTGGCAAAGCACCGCTATCATTTACATTGTAAATAGTAGTTTTGTTACCGAATCTACCTTTAGTATCTTTCCTCTCTTTTCCAGCACATTTAAAATAACTTTCCTTATATGGTTCTCGTATTTGATCTATCTCAAGTTCAGGTCTCTCATTTTTCCATAAGCATAAAATAGATTCATAAGAGCGTTGCCAAAATGTTGAAGACGGTGTTGTTTTATTGGTATAATGCCAAACAAGTATTCTTTATTTTTCAATAGGATATTCCACAGCAAGTCTTGCAAGTATTTCAGGAAGACCATATATGTAAATCAATCCGTTATCTGCTAACGCATTAAAACATAAGCTAAGCCACTTTTTTGACCATTTTATATACTCACTGATTTTCATTGTATCATTGTCATTTCCAAAATCTTTACCAATATTATAAGGGGGGTCAGCTATTATAACGTCAAATTTATCATTTACCAGTGCTAGGCAAGATATTACGTCCCCACTTATTATTTTAGACTCAAAACAGTAATCATTGTCCTGTATCTTGGATATTATGATAGGTTTCATACCAATTGTCTATTAATTTTTTATAAGTTAAGTTTGTTATTTCTTGGCATTGCTAAATAGATATATAATACATAGTTTCCAAAGCTATTGCTATAATTTTAATACTATTACTCGAACACGTGCTATAATAATATTCATATTAAAAAGATAATAATAATGCCACAAAGTTTCTTAGATTCACTAAATACCCAGCAACTAGCAGCAACCCTTCATGTGAGTGGTCCCATTCTTGTTCTAGCAGGAGCTGGAACTGGTAAAACTAAAGTATTAACTAGTAGAATAGCCTATATAATAAATCAAAAATTAGCAGCCCCTCAAAATATTTTAGCCGTGACTTTTACTAATAAAGCTGCCAAAGAAATGCAACATCGAATCAGCCAAATGATTGATTGCTATGGACTGGCTATAGGCACTTTCCACTCAATAGCAGCTAAAATTTTACGTCAACAAGCCGATAGTCTGAATATTGGATTGAATAGTAGATTCACTATTATTAGTTATGATGATCAGCTTAAATTGGTCAAGGATATAGTTAAGCAGCATAATATAGATGCAAAAAAATATGTTCCTAAATTGCTACATATAATTATTTCCCGCTGGAAAGACCAAGGAATATTACCATATAAGCTTTCAGAATCTGATATTAAACTACCAATTCATAAAATAGCTAAATTTGTCTATGAACAATATCAACAAAATTTACTTACCTCCAATTCGGTAGATTTTGGTGATTTGCTATTGTATAATAACGAATTATTCATAAATAATTCAACAATATTAAAACATTATCAAGATCAATATAAGTATATTATGATTGATGAGTACCAAGATACTAATGCTGTCCAATATCTTTGGGCTAGAATGCTTGCGAGTGGCTCAAAGAATATTTGTTGCGTTGGAGATGATGATCAATCCATATACGGATGGAGAGGTGCTGAAATTGGTAATATATTATGTTTTGAAAAAGATTTCCCTAATGCTAAAATAATAAAATTAGAACAAAATTATAGATCCAGTGCGGAAATTTTATCAGCCGCATCAAGTGTCATCGATAATAATAAGAATCGACATGGAAAAACTTTATGGACTGATAAAAAGATTGGCAATAAAATTAAAATTATATCATGCTGGAACGACAAAGAAGAAGCAAGATTCGTAGTATCTGAAATAAACAAGATGATTATAGAAGGTAAATATAGTGCAGGTTTGGTGGCAATACTCGTTAGAGCTAGTTTCCAAACTAGAGCATTTGAAGAAGTTTTCATTAGTAATGCTTTACCATATAAAATCATAGGTGGTCTTAAATTTTATGAAAGAATGGAAATACGAGACTTATTAGCCTACATACGTATTACCATAAACCATAGCGACAACCTAGCCCTTGAGCGCATTATTAATGTACCAAGAAGGGCGATCGGTCTTGTAACATTAAAGCAAATCAAAGATTATGCAATAGAACATAATATTCCTATTTTTGTGGCTATTAGTCAATTACTACAAGCTGGATTTTTTAAAAACAAAGTGAAAGATAGCCTAAGTAACTTAATCACTAATATAGAAAATTGGAATCTAAGATATGCAAATGAAGTAGCTTGTAATGTTACAAAATCTTTGCTAGAAGAATCAGGTTATCTGAATATGCTAAAAGAAGAAAAAACTGATGAAGCAACAGCAAGAATTGAAAATATTAATGAAATGCTTAGAGCGATTGCAGAATTTGATAATATTCAGGATTTTATAGAACATTCTAGCCTAGTTATGGAAAATGAAGTGCTAGAATCGAATTTTGGTGGGTCTGTGACCATCATGACGTTACACGCCGCCAAGGGGCTTGAATTTGATCTAGTTTTCCTACCAGGTTGGGAAGAAGGGGTTTTCCCTCATCAAAGATCACTTAATGAAGAGGGAGAAAAGGGGCTGGAAGAAGAACGTAGAATCGCATATGTAGGTATTACTAGGGCGAAAAAAGATCTATATATTACTTTTGCAGAAAGCCGTAGGATGTTCCATGAAATAGTACGTTCTTCTCCTTCTAGGTTTATTGAAGAAATCCCAGATAATGTTTGTATCAGAACTTCTTCAACAAAACAACTTAACTATCTAGGCACAAAATACAAATTTTCTTTTTAATTTTTTTGATATATTTATGTCAAGGACGTAAGATTTGTTGTTAGGATAGTAAAAATTCAGGTTTTACGCATGATTTACTCGTATTTTTTTAAAGAATGCTTTAATTAAATTTTCAGAGATTTCCGCCGATAGACCGTGATATATTTCAGGGCGATGAAAACAGGAATTGCTATTGAAGAATCTAGTTCCATTTTCAACGCTACCTTGTTTTTCATCACTTGTTGCATAAAATAATCGTCCTATTCTAGCAAAAGAGATGGCACCTGCACACATTGCACAAGGCTCTAGCGTGACGTACATATCGCAATCTGATAAATTTTTACTAGATAAAATCTGACAAGATTGATTTATTGCCATAATTTCGGCATGAAGTAAAGGGTTCTTAGTCTGTTCAACAATATTATAAGATTTGGTAATAATTTTCTGGCTCAATCTATCAATTATAATAGCACCTACAGGCACTTCATCCTCATCAAAAGCAAGTTTGGCTTGTTTCAAAGCCTCTTCCATAAAAAAATTATTAAAATTAGATGGAGTTGATATTTTCACGATAATTAACCATTTCTTCGTAACCATGTGGATCTTGATGAATAATTATTTCTGCCTTAGGAAATTCTAACAATAGAGCTTTACAAATTTTGTCACTAAGCTGATGTGAATTATATAAGGACATATTACCATTCATTTCTATGTGACATTGTATAAAAGGTTTGCTGGCAGCATACCGAGTTTTCATTTCATGTATACCTTGTACCTCTTTAAATTCAGTAATTATTGATATAATTTTCTTTCTATCTTGTTCAGGTAGTTCTTCATCAATAAGATTTTTAAAAGCTTTTTTGCATAAAAGATATGAACTATATAGTATATAAATTGCAATAGCGATGCCAAATAATGAATCTATAAACCAAAAATAAGTATTAAGATTAATAGCAACTATTACGGTAATATTTGTTAATAAATCGATAAAATAATGTAATTTATCTACTTTAACCATTTCTGAATTAGTGTGTCTGATCACGTAATTTTGATAAATAACTAAAATAAAAGTTAGGAAAATACATAAATACATTATGTTAGTACCGATGGCTAAATTACTTGGGACTGATCCTTCCACAAGTGACTTTAACGAAGAAAACCCAGCAAAGAGTCCAGAGGCGAAAAAGAATATTGCTTGAGAGAAAATTGCTAAATCCTGAATTTTCTCATGCCCAAATCTATGATGATGATCAGGCGGTTGCAGGGCAAAGCGGATGGCAATTAAATTTATCAAAGATGATGAAATATCTAGCATCGAATCAACTAAGGAAACTAAAATAGATTGAGAATCAGTCAGTAGCCAAGCAAATGATTTCACCGATAAAATAATAATAGCTATAGTAACTGATGCGTAAGATGCTGATTTGATTAAAAGCAGATTTCTTTCATTCGTCATAATAAAATTTTTAATTGTTTCATAATATGAAATGTATTAATATATCTTTCAGGTTAAACTAACTCTTAGGTTCAGTCAAATTAATAGTGACAATTTTATTTATTTAACGTATTGTAAGCAAATCTCAAGTCATAAATTAGGTAATTTATATGAATTTAATATTAAAAACTGTTGCAATTATTTTAGCAATAACTACTCTACAATCATGTTCTGATACTATGAATAAGCAAACTGGTGGCACATTAATTGGTGGAGCAACTGGTGCTTTGATAGGGGCACAATTTGGCAAAGGAGGCGGAAAAGTAGCCGCTGCCGCTTTAGGTGCATTGGCTGGTGGTTTTGTTGGTGGTCAAATAGGTAAAGGGATGGACGAACAAGATAGACGATTATTGCAACAAAGCTCTCAAAAGGCTTTAGAGGTTGCTCCAAGCGGTGCTAGCGTCGAATGGCGTAATCCAGATAGTGGTCACTATGGTACTGTCACTCCAACAAATACTTTCAAAAATAATCAAGGTCAATATTGCCGTGAATATACTCAAACTATCGTTGTTGGTGGTAAGCAAGAAAAAGCGTATGGCAAAGCTTGTCGCAAACCTGATGGACAATGGGAAATTGTTCAATAGTTATTGTTAAACTATTATAACATTATTTTACGTTGTTTTAAGTTAAGGATTAGGATGCAAAATAGGGCGTTCTAATCCTTATTATTACTAGTCAACCCTTCCTAGAGATGAATAATAATGACCAACAACATATTTCAGCAAATATTAAAAGACTCTAAATATTCTTTAGCACAATTCAATCAGTAAGATATTGAAGAACTAGAAAATAAAAATCTAAAAATATTGCCATAATTTGTAGCAAGTTATTCCCCTGAAGAAATAGAAATATTTCGTAATAATAATTATGAAATACTTAAAGTTGATTTCAGTAATTTCTAAGATTAGTCATAAAGGCAATTATGTGGTAGCAATATAAATGGTGATAGAGCAGAATGAAGAGGTGTAGATTGCTGTGCTTAAGTTAGTGCTATGTTGTTTTTGGTAACTAAAGATTAGATTATAAATAACTAAATAATTTTATTAATAATAGTGTCTATATCAGAATTGGAAGATCAGGAATTAATAAAATTTTCTAATGTATCAAAAAAATTTGGCAGAAAATCGCCGATAATGAATGTTAGTTTCACTGTCAAAAGGGGTGAAGTAACAACTTTAATCGGTCCAAATGGTGCTGGCAAAACTACTATCGCTCGGCTAATATTGGGCTTAGAAAAACCATCATCTGGCGAGATAATAATTTGCCCTAATTTAAAAATTAGCTATGTGCCACAAAAATTAAATTTTGTCTCAAATTTACCAATTAGTGCAGAAAGTTTTTTAGTATTATTAGCTGGCACCGCTAATGCTACCGAACAACAAGAATTATTCGATTTTGCCAATATTGATAATTATAAACATCATGATATATCTGAGCTTTCTGGTGGAGAATTTCAAAAATTAATGTTAACCGCCACTCTACTGAATAATCCAGATGTAATTATTTTAGACGAACCAACCCAATCGCTGGATGTTACTAGTCAACAAGAATTTTATCAAATTATTAATCAGATCAAACAACGAACTAACATTACTATATTTATGATCTCTCATGATTTATTTACCGTAATGAAAAATTCTGACCAAGTTATTTGTTTGAACGGACATATTTGCTGTAGCGGTAAGCCCAATGATTTAGAGCAAGATCAACAATTTATTGATAGTCTTTCATCAATCGGCTTGTATCGGCATCATCACGATCATAAACATTAAATTATTATGATAAATTAACGCTGTTGATTGACAATTTAGATAAATCAGCTTATATGTAATCCAAAGTAGAATTATAATGATATTTATATCCATACTATAGATAATCAGAAATACATAGTGACCAATTTTAGGTAAAATGAATGAAATTAAAAGCTATTGAAATCGCTGAAATATTAACAAAAGAAATTTCTGGTATCAACCAATTTGGTGATCTGCACGAGGTAGGGCAAGTCATCACGGTTGGCGATGGTGTAGCCAAGGTGTATGGTATTGATAAGGTAGAGGTCAATGAATTAGTTGAGTTTGAGTCAGGGGTCAAAGGTATTGCCCTTAATCTTGAAACTGATTCAGTTAGCGTCATACTAATCGGTAGTGACCGAGAAGTAAAACAAGGCGATTCCGTTAAAAGAACTGGAAAAATTTTGCGGATACCAGTCGGCAAAGCATTACTTGGCAGAGTCGTTGACGGTATTGCAAATCCAATAGACGGCAAAGGTGAGATCATAACAGACCATTATAGAAATATAGAAGAAAGTGCTCCTGGAATAATCGATAGACAAAGCGTTAGTGAGCCAGTGCAAACGGGGATAAAAGTAATTGATGCCTTGATCCCTATTGGTAGAGGTCAACGGGAATTAATCATTGGTGATAGGCAAATAGGAAAAACCGCTATTGCTATTGACACTATAATTAATCAAAAACAAGCTCATTTGGAAAATGATGAGAAAAATAAAATCTACTGTATCTACGTAGCTATAGGGCAGAAAAGATCAACTGTTGCACAAGTAGTAAAAAAATTAGAAGATGCAGGGGCAATGGAATATACGGTAATAGTAGCAGCTACTGCCTCGAACCCAAGTGCATTGCAATATATGGCACCTTACACTGGCTGTAGTATCGGTGAGTATTTTCGTGATAATGGCATGCACGCTTTGATTATTTATGATGATTTGAGTAAACATGCTGTTGCTTATAGGCAAATTTCATTACTACTCAGAAGACCGCCAGGTCGTGAAGCTTATCCAGGCGACGTATTCTACCTACATTCGAGGCTATTGGAGAGAGCAGCAAAAATGTCTGACAAGTGTGGCGGAGGGTCGCTAACGGCACTACCTATTGTTGAAACTCAAGCAAGTGATGTTTCTGCTTATATTCCAACTAATATTATATCAATCACTGATGGACAGATTTTCTTAGAGAATGAGCTTTTTTATAAAGGCGTCCGCCCTGCGGTAAATATTGGTATATCAGTAAGTAGGGTAGGGTCAGCAGCTCAAATGAAATCGATGAAGCAAGTTGCAGGAACTGTTAAGCTTGAACTAGCTCAATTCAGAGAGTTAGCAGCTTTTTCTCAATTTAGTTCAGAATTAGATCCTGCAACCAAGAAACTTATTGATCATGGTACTAGATTAAGTGAGATACTCAAGCAAAGTCAATATACTCATTTTTCTATTGAGCAACAAGTTGTTAGCCTTTATGCTAGCACAAAAAATTATCTTGATGATATTCCTGTTAAACAAATAAGAGAATTTGAACAGAAATTACTGCAAGAAATAAAACTTACTGATAATGACATTTTATTGTCTATCAGAGAGAAGGGAAAAATTATTGAAGAGACAGAAGAGAAGCTGAAAATTTTCTTGGAACAGTTCGTAAAAAACTTTTCTGCTTGATATTTCTAATTAAATAAGATAGAAATCTTAAAATATGTTTGCAGTTAAGTGTAAATTTAATTCAGTTTTAATTTAAAAGAGAAAATTATGACCAATATAAAAGTATATATCGATATTTATTATGACTTTGCTGATAAAGTAAAATTGAAGCACAAGAAAAGCAAGAATAAGCATAGTTCAAATAGATTATGATCAATACCAAAAGGCTTGTTTAGAATATAGAGAACAATTGATAAATTCTCTACAAGAAGCTATCAAGCATCCTGAGAGTAGCGATATAACAAGTTTACAGAATGATGCGGAAACATATTCTAATCATTTGCAACAATTACTAGGGTTGGATAACCAACAGTTGGATACGATCTAACGAAGTTTAGTGATATATTAATAGTCAATTAGGTATAACTTTTCTTTTTATAGTAGAATAAGGAAGGTTATGCCTGATATTATATATCTTTATTTTCAATATATTGGATTTAGGAATGTCGGATTTAAAAGCTTTAAGAGCTAGGATTAAAAGCGTAACATCAACGCAAAAAATTACTAAAGCTATGCAATTGATTTCTGCCACTAAATTTACTAAGGCGAAAAATCAAATTCATGATTCAGAATATTATACGGAAATTCTTTATATATCATGGCCAATGTCGGTTATAGGAATAATTTGCAAGATTTATCTGAAGAAAATAAAAAATTCTTTGTGGAAAATTCAAGTAAAACACATTTGTTGTTAGTAGTAACTTCTGAACGAGGTCTCTGCGGAGGTTTTAATTTTATGGTTACCAAGCGTGTAAAATATGATATTATAAATTTGGAAAATGCTGGAGAGCAGGTCAAGCTTATCATTATCGGAAAAAAAGGTTATGATATTTTACAAGGGCAATATTCGACTTACATTGATAGTTATTTTGAGTTCCCAAAATCTTATGACAATAATTTATCTCTTCAACTCAAGGAAAGAGTCATGATGTTAGCAACAAAGTCAGAAATTAAAAATTGCCAAGTATATTTTAATCAATATAAAAATGCTCTAGTACAAATTCCAACTAAAAAACAAATATTACCAGTGGAAAATCAACTAAAATCGCAAGAAGAATCGGTAATCCAATATGAACTTGAAGGTGAAGGGCTTATAGCTAATATAGTAGATCTTTATGTAACTTCGGAAATTAATTATGCTTTAATACAAAGTAGAGCTAGCGAAGAAGGGGCTAGAATGGTGGCGATGGATAATGCGACAAAGAATGCTAATAATCTTATTGATAAATTAACATTAAAACTTAATCGTTCTAGGCAAAATTTAATTACTAACGATTTAATAGAAATTATTGCAGGAGCGGAAGCTATATAAAATAAGGTAAAGATATGATAAAAAATACTGGTAAGATTGTACAAATTATTTCAGCAGTGGTGGACGTGCAATTTAGTAATGAAATAGGGTTACCGCCAATCCTTAATGCACTTGAATGTTATAGTAACGGACAAAAAATAATATTTGAGGTCTCTCAACATATAGGAGATGGTGTAGCTAGGTGTATATCGATGAATCCAACGGAAGGATTGGTAAGAGGACAAGAAGTAATAGATACAGGGGATACTATTAGAGTACCCACTGGTCTTGGAACTCTTGGGCGTATAATGAATGTAGTTGGTTTGCCAATTGATCAGAAAGGAGAAATTAAATCTACTAGTTTTGCCTCAATTTATAGAGACGCTCCAGCTTTTATTGATCAATCTACTGAAAAAAATCTTTTAGTCACTGGAATTAAAGTCATTGATCTTTTAGCTCCATATTCTAAAGGTGGAAAAATAGGGTTATTTGGTGGTGCTGGCGTCGGTAAAACAGTGTTAATTATGGAGCTTATCAATAATATAGCCAAGGCTCATGGTGGATATACAGTTTTTGCAGGAGTAGGGGAGCGTACTAGAGAAGGCAATGATCTCTATTATGAAATGATTGATTCAGGGGTGATTAATTTAGAAAATCCAGAAAAATCTAAAGTAGCTCTTGTTTATGGTCAAATGAATGAACCTCCTGGAGCAAGGGCTAGAGTAGCACTAACTGGTCTTACCGTAGCTGAAAGTTTCCGAGATTTGGATGGTGGTCAGGATGTACTATTTTTTGTTGATAATATTTTTCGTTTTACTCAAGCTGGTTCTGAAGTATCAGCATTGCTTGGTAGAATACCTTCTGCTGTTGGCTATCAACCAACACTTGCAACTGATATGGGAGAATTGCAAGAGCGTATTACTTCAACAAAATCTGGTTCAATTACCTCTGTGCAAGCCATATATGTTCCAGCAGATGACTTAACTGATCCAGCCCCTGCTGCTTCTTTTACGCATTTAGATGCGACGACAGTATTGAGCAGACAAATTGCCGAGCTTGGTATTTATCCAGCAGTAGACCCCCTAGATAGTAGCTCGCAAATGTTAGATCCAACCATTATCGGAGAAGAACATTATTCAGTTGCTCGCTCAGTGCAAAAAGTTTTGCAGACATATAAGTCATTACAAGATATAATCGCTATATTAGGGATGGATGAACTGTCTGAATCTGATAAACTGATTGTAACAAGAGCAAGGAAAATTCAACGTTTCTTATCTCAACCTTTTCATGTTGCAGAAGTGTTTACAGGTAGTCCTGGAAAATTTGTAAGTCTATCAGATACTATAGAGGGTTTTCGAGGTCTAATTGATGGTAAGTATGATTATTTACCAGAAAATGCTTTTTATATGGTAGGTAACATAAGTGAAGCAATAGCAAAAGGTGAAAACATGAAAGCAAAAGAAGCTTAATTAAATAAATCACTATAATGAATGAAAATATTAGAGTTAAAATTGTAACTCCAACAACTATTATCCTTGATAAGGAATCCTCTATGGTAACTATGCCAGGGGAATTAGGTGAATTTGGAGTTTTACCTAGTCATGAATTATTGATAGTGAGTTTAAAAATGGGTTTTGCCAAAATCTCAGTAAATAATCAAATATTGAAATATTTTATTGATAAAGGTGTGGCAGAAATTACTGGGGCAAGCATTAACGTGGTAACAGCTTTTGCTATTGATGTTAGTGAGTTGAAAATGGACGAAGTTGCTACAAAAATAATTATTTTAAAGCAAGAAATAGCACAAGAAATAGATAATATTAAAGCTAATATTATTAAATTAAATATTACTAGATACGAATCTTTGCTGGATTACATGAAGGTTGCGTTGTGATGAATGAATGGTATAATGATAAAATGCACTCGTAGAATTGAATTTGATGCTGGTCATAGAGTTGTTGGACATAAAAACAAGTGCCAATTTTTGCATGGTCACCGCTACGTCCTAGAGGTTACGGCAAGTTCTAGTACTATGGATGATCTCGGTATGATTGTGGATTTTAGCCAAATGAAATTGGTGATAAAAAAATGGATAGATGATAATTTTGATCATAGTCTTATATTAGATGAACGTGATAGAGAAATGGGGAAGAAAATATCTGATTGGACTGGGCAGAAAATATATTATTTGTCAAATAATCCTACAGCAGAAAATATAGCTCTGCACCTTAAGTTAGAGATTTTGCCTAAATTATTTGGTAAGAATGATTTTACTATTACCAAAGTGAAATTATTTGAAACCCCTAATTGCTTTGTTGAGGTATAGGTGGGACAAAGATGTTGTATGATTTTGACTACGACTAATCAGAAAGAAACAGTAGATAAAATAATAAAGGGCGTATTGGAATCAAATTTGGCATCTTGTCTGCAAGTAGATGAGGTAGTCAGCTATTTTAAATGGGAAGGAAAAATATCTTCTGAATTAGAGTATCGTATTGCAATAAAAGCGAAATCTGATAATTATAGTAAAATAGAAACAGCAATTTCTATTGTGCATAACTATAATCTTCCTCAAATAATAAAGTTTGATATTCAAGATGGGCTACTGGCCTACTTAAACTGGATAACTCAAGATATTTAATTGTAAGAGAGCATTTATTGAGATTGAGATTTATTCTTATAATTTACCATTACTAGCAAAAAATTTATAATATAACTCTCTAATTTAATTTAGTATAATAATGAAATTATGGAAAAAAGTCACCCTTGGGTTAATCTTGGGTATAATCGTTGGTATATATTGTCCCGAATATGTTATCTATATAAAACCAGTAGGAGATATTTTCTTGCGTATGATTAAGATGATCATCGCACCGTTGATTTTTTTCAGTTTAGTTAGTGGCATAACTAGTATGACTGATCCAACTTCCTTAGGAAGATTAGGAATAAAAGCTGTTGCAGCATTTTTGGGGACAACTTTTTTTGCTGTAATTTTTGGTATCACAGTAGCACTTTTGTTGAAGCCTGGTCATGGGGTACATATTGATTTTGATATTGCTCCAAATATTGCACATACAAAATCCTTTAACATGCTTAATTTTTTTGTAAATATTATTCCTGAAAACATAGTCCAATCATTTGCTAGCTCGAATGTGTTACAAATTGTATTTTTTGCAATATTTTTGGGATTTGTGATAAATAAAATGGGTAGTAACGCTCAACCCATTAAAGATTTATTTCATCTATTATCAAAAATGATTTTGAAAATGATTTCTATAATCACTCAACTTTCTCCATATGGTGCGTTTGCCTTAACCGCTTGGGTGGTTGGTACTCAAGGATTTGATGTCATGATCAGTCTATCAAAATTAGTCGTAGCTGTAATTATTGCGATGATGTGCCAATATGCTATTTTTGGCATACTAATTTACGTATTTTGTCGAATGTCGCCATTACCTTTTTATAAAAAAAGTATAGAATATCAAATACTGGCTTTTTCTACTTCTAGTAGTAAAGCAACGCTTGCCACTACGATGCAAGTTTGCCGTGAGAAACTAGGTGTATCAGAATCAAGTACCTCCTTTATTTTGCCACTTGGTGCATCTATTAATATGGATGGATTTGCTATAAATTTAGGTCTTACTACTATATTTTTTGCCCAAATGATGGGAGTAAATTTAGGTTTGCATGATTATATAATTATCATTATTACCTCAACTTTGGGTTCAATTGGTGGTGCTGGTATTCCAGGTGCTTCTATGATAATGTTACCTATGGTTTTGTCATCAATTAATTTACCGATTGAAGGGGTTGCTATAATTGCAGGAATTGATAGAATACTAGATATGTTACGTACCACTATAAATATTACAGGTGATGCAACAATTACCTTGATTGTTGATGATAGTGAAGGTAATTTGGATAAAGAGACATACCTCTCTTAAAGGTAAGCTTTAGATATTTATTTATTAATTATGTTATATTATTTATGAATTATTTTCGAATTTTATTTATATTTATTTGTTTATTTTTTTCTAGCAACTATGTTTTTGCCTCAGAAAAAATAATACGAATTGGTTCTGGCTCGATTTTAAAGGGTTATTATTCTATTGGATTAGATTTATGTAAAACCTTCACCTTGGCAGATAAGAATGTTAAGTGCATTGTAGTACCTACAAGTGGAGGGGTAGAAAATCTAAGATTGCTACAAGCTGGTAAGCTAGATTTAGCCTTGGTTCAATCAAATGTGGCACTAGAAGCTTTTGAAGGTAGTGGGTATTTTGCAAACACAGAAAAAATGCAAGAAATGCGACAAGTGCTGAATTTATATGATGAAGTTTTTACTGTAATGGTGCAAGATCAAAGTAAGATAAAGATTTTTGCAGATATTGAAGGTCATAAAATATCCAATGGTTCGCCACATTCTAGTAGTGCTATAACATATAATACTATAAAGGGATTATATAATTTTGTTAATGAGCCAATAGATATTGAAATTAATTATGATGAAGCAGTAAATCAATTTTGTCATGGCAAAATTGATGCGATGATCATGATGGTAGGGCATCCTAATCCTTTAGTAGCTCTTATTGATAATAGTTGCCAGATTAATTTTGTTCCTCTTGAGACTGATAAAATTGCACAATTAATAGCAACTAATAAAGCTTTTCATGTGGCAACATTGCATAAAAGCTTGTATCCTAGTATAATTTCAGACCAAAATACAGTTGCAGTATCAGCAATTTTAGTTACTAATAGCAGTATGGATGCTAAATTATTAGACAAATTTATAGGTATGTTTCATAAGAGTGTAAAACATTTTAAACATTCTAATTATATGTTGTATAATATAGATATTAACCATTTTGCTGATACTAGTAGTTTTATTTTACCAAAGCATTCATCAGTAAGGAATAGGTGATATAAAGGAGTGATTATGTTTGAAAATATAATAGTGCCAATAGATATTAGATAAACAATCCGTTAAGGCAATCTTGCCAAAAGTTATAAATTTTGCGACCATTTTTAAGGCAAAATTGCATTTTGTCTATATTGTATCAGATTTTGGTGCGAAAATGGTTGAGGATTATTTACCTAAAAATTGGGTAAAAGATCAAAAAGCAAAATACTTTATGCAGGTAGAAAATCTAATTAAGGAATGTGCTATTCCAGAGAAAATTGAAGTAAATTTCTATATAGGTAGTGGTTCAATTTATGATGAAATAATACGGTACACTAATTAAGTAAAAGCCGACTTAATTATCATTTCAGCGGTGAGACCTCAGCGTAGAGACTATATGCTAGGTCCCAATGCTTCAAAAATTGTACGTCATTCTAGCATATTTGTTTTAGTTGTAAGAGAATAAGGGGTTTTTTATGTATATAAAAATTTTAGAAGATTTAGTTGGCTGTCAATCATTAACTCCTCACAGTGCAGGGGCTATTGAGTATATTAGTGCTTTGTTAGAACAAAATGGTTTTAAAACCGAAATTAAAATTTTTGGAAATGAAAATTATAACGTGACGAATCTTTATGCTGTTTATGGTGATTCAAGACCTAATATTTGCTTTGCTGGGCATGTTGACGTCGTGCCAGCTTCTGATGCTTCTTTATGGTTTAACGATCCTTTTACCGCAACGAATATAGGCGATAAGATTTACGGCAGAGGGGTTGTTGACATGAAAGGGGCAGTGGCATGTTTTTTGGCGGCCAGCTTAGATTTTATAAGATTAAATCCCATTATTAATGGTGCAGTGAGTTTTTTGCTTACTAGCGATGAAGAGGGGGAAGCTAAATATGGCACCGCAGAAATGCTAAAATATTTGCATCGAAATAATAGTAATCTAATTGATCTTGCTATTGTGGGTGAACCATCAAACGAGCGTGAAGTCGGTGACACTGTGAAGATTGGAAGGCGAGGAAGTATTAACTTTGTCTTAACTATCTATGGAGTGCCAGGGCATGTGGCGTATCCGCTAGAAGCAAATAATCCAATTACTGCTTTAATTTTAATACTTAATGAATTGAATAATCACGTATTAGATGCAGGTAGCGAATTTTTTCAAAAATCTAATTTAGAAATTACCTCTGTTGATGTTGGTAATAAAGTTATTAATGTAATTCCTAGAAAAATTAGTGCAAATTTCAATATTCGTTTTAATGATCTTCATTCATTATCTAGTCTAATTATTTGGGTCAAGCAGGTAGTGGAAAAATATCGTGGTGAACATAAGTTTGAATATGAACTAAGTAATCTACTTTCAGCCGATTGTTTTATACAAAAATCAGTAGGGCTAGTAGACGATTTTGTTCAATTAGTTACTGATACGACTAAAATAGATACAAAATTATCAACTAGTGGGGGAACTTCTGATGCAAGATTCATTAAAAATTACTGTCCAGTGGTAGAATTTGGTCTAAAATCTGAGACAGCACATAAAATTAATGAATATACTGAAATTATAGATTTACAAAAACTGTATTATGTTTATTATCAGTCATTGATAAGGTTTTTAATTTAAACTTTAGTTTGAATGGTCAAACTACTTATCACTACTGATATATCATAAAATGTATATAGTAGTTTTAAAAAACAACGTAAGTGTTTTTTTTGCGGATGTGTTGGAATTGGTAGACATGTTAGATTTAGGTTCTAACGCCGTAAGGCGTGGGGGTTCAAGTCCCTCCATCCGTACCATAAATAATAGTACAAAATTTGAATAGATGATTAATTCATTATTCAAATTTTTTTGAAATATTTTAATATTGCTAATGAGTTTTTTAGTATGCAAATCACAGAACTTACAAATAATGATCTAAATTTTGAGGTCAGAGTAATTATCCCTTCTTCTAAAATTACTGATGAAGTGAAAAAAGAAATAGTAACTTTATCAAAAAAAGTAAAAATTGATGGGTTTCGTGCTGGTAAAGTACCACTTAGTGTTGTCAGTAAAAAATACGAACAATCTGTTATACTGGATGTGGTGCAACATCAAATTAATCACGCAGTACAACATGTGATTAAAGATAATAATTTGAAAACTGTTACCGATCCGCAATTAGAAAATTTATGTAATGAAAAAGATAAAGATTTAGAATTTACTCTTAAATTTGAGTTGCTACCTACTATCGAGTTACCAGATTTCAAAAAAATTATGATTACTCGTCCTGTGCTAGCTAACACAGAAGAGGATATTAACAAGCAAATAGAACTTCTTGTTTCTATATCTAAAAATTACAATATTCCGAGTGTGGGAATGGTACAAAAAGGTCAACAAGTGATTATTGATGCGATTGGTTATGTCAACAACGAAGCCTTTGAAGGAGGTAAGCTTACTGATCATAAGTTGGTTATAGGTAGTGGAACCTTTATTGAAGGGTTTGAAGATCAGCTGATCGGAGCTGCTGCTGGAGATGAAGTAGAAGTGAATGTTACATTCCCAGAGGAATATAATGCAGTTGAACTAGCTGGTAAGGCTGCTAAATTCATTGTTCAAGTCAAATCTATCAATTCAGCTGACGAGATCTTAGTTGACGATGAATTTGCCCAAAAATTTAATTGTAAAACATTAGAAGAATTAAGAAATAATATATCTAAAAGAATGCAGGCTGAGGTAAGTGAATCTGTCAATACTGTAATGAAAATGAGTTTATTTGATCAATTAGAAGCGTTATTAACATTTAATGTACCTGAATCTTTAAAGATTCAAGAAATAAATGTGTTAAAAAGTCAAGTGGCTGAAAATAGCGATTCAACTGAAGTATTTAAAGATAAATCAGAGCAAGAAATTGATGAATGTTGCAAGAAAATTTCTGTACGGCGTGTTAAGATGGGTTTATTTTTAAATAAATATATTCAAGTTAAAGGTTTACGTATCGAGCAGGATGATATTAGCAAGGCTATTATTGTTGAAGCAAGAAAATTTCCTGGTCAAGAAATGCAAGTATTTGATTTTTATCAAAAAAACCCAAAAATCGTTGAACGTTTAAAAGGACGGATATTAGAAGACAAGGCGGTGGAATTTATTTTTAATAACGAAGTAACGTTAGAAGAAAAAAGTTATAGTAAAGAAGAAATTGAAGAATTGTTTGCACAAGAAGAAGCGCGTATTGTATAATACCTAAGAGGTTGAAGCTCTCTAGTCAGGGTGATATATTGTTCTTGTGTGGCTAAAAATAGTACATAATAATGTAGTTTTTTGACACCTAAGAGTAAAGGCTAAAAAAGCTTAGATAAACACATTACAAAACTTAATCAATTATTAAAGATTGTTACCTTGGCGTCTGAAGGTCTAATATATAATGGCTCTACATGGGAGGAAATATCTTGCCCTTGTGCTATTTTCCCAGCTACATACTTGCAGATATGCCAAGCTTTAATGCGAGTATGCCTAGGTAAAATTATCAAATCCTTTACATCTTTAATATCATTATAGATTAATTCTATTCCACTGCCAGCACAAATTTTAATACCATCTTCTGCCTGTAATAAGGCGGCAATTGCTTCGTCATAATTATGTAGTGTAGGGTTAGATGCTGTAGCATTATGAGTAAAAATTTGGCTATATAATTGCCCCCTATAGGCGTTTAAGAAAATAAAAATTTTATGGTAAGTCTTGATTTGGCTAATTGCTCTGAAATAGGCAATCTCAAAATTAGATATTGTCCCACCTTTTATATTAGCGCTTAGCAAGATTCCTTGTGCCACTGACAAACCTATCCTAATACCTGTGAAGCTACCAGGACCGTTGGTAACAATCAAATAATCTATATCATGGTAAGATAGTTTGGCAATATTCAAAGCCTCTTCAATCATATACATAATTCGTTCAGCTTGCATGGAGGGTCTTAATTCTTCAATATAAGCTAAAATAGTTTCCCCTTGAGAAATAGCAACTGAAGCGGTGTTATTTGTCGTATCAAATGCTAAAATTTTCATTTATAATAATTTCCAAACTTTATCAATAATATCAAATTTATTATAATGACAATAGAAATAAATAAAACCATTTTTAGATTATACGATATTCGTGGTAGTAGTCTGTCTGATGTTACTCCAACACTTGCTTATAAGATCGGATTTTGTTTTGCTCAAATGCAGGCAACTGGCAATCGTAAAATATGCGTCGGGCGTGATGGTAGACTCAGCTCTCCTGAACTCTATAATGGATTGGTAAAAGGTATTATCGATGCTGGTGGTGATGTTATATCTGTAGGAATAGTTCCGTCCCCAATGTTATATTTTGCTGATAAACTCTTCAAACCAGTAGCTAGCATAATGATTACTGCGTCCCATAATCCTAAAAATGACAATGGTTTTAAGTTACTATCACAGGGCAGGTCGTTTTTTAACCATCAAATACAAGATTTATTAAATAGGATTTTATCTACTGACTGGTCTCATATGCAGGCGAAATTTCTGACTATAGCTAATGTAGAGGAAGTAAATATCGTAAAACAATATATTGATAGGATTTTACAGGGAATTACTATAAACCCTAAGTTGAAAATTGCATGGGATCCATCTAATGGTTCTGCTGGCAACATTACTGAACTACTAGTATCGCAATTACCAAATATAAATATTGTGATTAATGCAAAAATCGATGGTAATTTTCCCAACCACTCCCCAGATCCAACTATACCAGAAAATTTAGAACAATTAATGAAGATAGTTCAGTCTAATGATTGCGATCTTGGTATTGCGTTCGATGGAGATGGCGATCGATTAGTAGTGATTAGTAAAAACGGAAAAATAATTCTAGGTGATCAAATTTTATGTATATTGGCCAAAGATGTCATTGCACAAAATCCCAATGCAACTATCATAATGGATGTGAAATCAAGTGGGGCAATATTTAATCAGATTAAATTATACGGCGGAAAACCAATCATGTGTAAGACTGGTCATTCCTTTATTAAAGATAAGATGCAGGAAACAAAAGCTTTATTAGCAGGTGAAACTAGCGGACACATATTTTTTGCTGACAAATATTATGGATATGATGATGGAATTTACGCAGCATTGAGGGTGATTGATTTATTATCAAGAACCCCCAAATTATTGGATAATATAGTAGGTGAGTTACCCAAATATCATAATAGTTCAGAGATTAAAATATCTGTGCCAGATAATGTCAAATTTAAGATTATTGATCAAATAAAAGAAGATTTAATAGCTCAAAATATTATTTTTGATGATATTGACGGTATAAGAGGTAATTCAATTGTGACTGGCAAAAAATTTACACTAACTACTGATTCAGAATGGTGGTTGATCAGGGCTTCTAATACGGAAGGAAAAATTATTGTTAAATATGAATCAGATTCCGTCCAAGGGTTAATCCGCATACGTTCAGACCTTGCCTCCTTATTGGCTACCTATAATTTGGAATTATAGAGGGCTTTGTTGCATGAATCGATGCTTTTATTCCTTATATTATTTTTATATTTAATTATTCAATAAAATATTTAAGCTCTCCATCAAGGCAATAAATTCTATTGACTCTAATATCTTTCACTGATACATTTTTTGCAAAAATAGTACGATTTACCCTTAATATTGTAGTGTGGAGTGATGGATAAATACTATAAAATAGTTACAACGTCGTTAATATTTCTTAAAAATATTCCAGCCAATATATGGAAAATAAGTATTGCGAGTATGTTGATGAATATTTCTTCGATAATTTCCATGACATTTATCCCATTATTACTGACATCTACGGGTACATCAGTTGTAATAGTGGGGGTGTTCGAAAGCCTTTTAGAATCCCTATCACTTTTGGCACGCATTATTTCTGGATTTGTTAGTGATAGAATCCAGAATAGAAAAAAAATACTGCTTTTCGGATATATACTTACTTGTTTTGCAAGATTTTTTTTCAATCATAATATTGTCACCGTTCAGTGTATTTACATTAAGGGTTGTTGATCGTATTGGCAACGGAATCCAAGCTAGCCCAATGGATGCTTTAATAGCCGAATCTACTTCTACTGACATCAGAAGTATTTGCTATAGTTTACGTTATTGTTTATCTATCGTTGGTTCTGTTATTGGAGCTGCGATCGGATATTTTGTAATGAAAATAGAATATTTTTTTACTGATAATGTAAGTCACTATCGGATCGTTTTAATAATAGGCTTAATTCCAGTTATTACCTCAATTTTCGTACTTTGTACAATCAAAAATTCGAATAATAAGATTAATCCAGAAAGTGTCAATTTTGCATATAAACATCCCATCTCTTTTTTAAATAATATTTTACAACTTTCTGCAAAATATTGGATATTAATTCTACTAGCTTTTTGTTTCAATTTTAGCAATCTTAGCCTATCATTTTTACTGTTCTTACTGAAAAAGGTTGGAGTTACTGAGGCAGTCTTACCTATAATCGTAATATTAAAAAATCTTGCTTGTACACTAGTTGTTATGCCTATCGGATTAATTTCTGAAAAAATTGGCAAATATAAAACTTTGGTAATTGGTTTTATTGCTGCTATCAGTTCTAATCTTGCTTTTTGCTTGGCTGGCATTCCTAGTGTAGTTGTAATCGGAGTATTGTTTATGGGAGTACAAATGGCAGTTGCTCAAGGCATTTTTCCTGCCTTAGTTGCTCAAGAATCTAAAAATACCATAAGGGGCACAGCTTTTGGTGTTTTTCATTTTATGAATGGAGTAGCAGCTTTAATTGCTAATTTAATTTTAGGCTTATTGTGGAACTCTTCTAGCTTTGCTTTTGGACTTAATATCCTAGTACTTATTTTTGCTGCAATAGTATTATTAATTTTTTTAAAATATAAATTATATAAATATATGTTATTAGAAAATGTAATTATCAAACAGACTGGCATCTATGTGGGTGCTAACATAGATATTCAAGACGGATTAATTCAATCTATTGTTACTTATCCTTTATTAGATCTTAATATCAACCACTACAAATTTTGTGTCACCCCTGGTTTTGTCAATAGTCATTTACATCCTAGTCAATTATCTGACCGTGGTATGTTAGATGGATTATCAATTTGTCAGTTATTAAGCTCAATGCACCAAAATAACAATAAAACCTATCAAGAAGATACCACCAAGCTTTATTTGTTTTAATAGATGCGATTAAAAGCGGAGCTACAACAATTTATTCTGTAGCATCAAATCCAACTCCTATTATTGAAGCATACTCAACATTAGGTATTGGCGGAGCTATAACTTGTTTTTTTCAATGATATATGGTTCGGTGCTGGGCATGCCCCTAAACTCATCGAGCAAGATACCATAATAGAAGCATTTGCTCAACTATATCAAAATAAAAATCAATATACCGATATACATATAGGTAGTGGCTCATTACAGACTGCTTCTAATGATTTACTAAAACTTTTTGATCATATAGCAGATAAGTATAATACTAAGGTGAATTTACACGTAAGTGAAGGCGTTGAATCGGTAAAATCTTGTATAAATTCGCGAGGTACTACCCCAGTTAGATTACTTTCTGAATTAGAAGTATTAAACCCTAATTGGAATCTTATTCATGTTACAAATATTGACTCTATAGAAGCAAAAATAATTGCTGACTTTGGTGCAAACGTTATACTTTGTCCAGTTAGTAATGCCAGAACTGGTGTTGGCATTCCACCATTTGTGGATTTAATCAAAAATAACGTCACAATTACGCTAGGCACAGATGCATGTAGTAATAATAATTCTAATAATATTTTAAATGAAGCATATTTTGCTAATTTATTAAATAACCTAGTTAGCAATAATTCAATATATATTGGTGACGATATGCTAATAAAATGGCTAACCACTAATGCATATAAAATATTAGGTATAAACCAATCAGGCATGATCGATATAGGGCAACCTGCTGATTTACTATTATGGTCTCTGAGTGAAAATTCCTTTGTACCGATATATAATCAAAATTATTATTCATCAATATTTTTTAATGCACCTGACATAAAGCCACATACTGTTTTTATTAAAGGAAAAAAAGTTATAGATAATTATACTTTTTTATTATTAAATGAAATGGTACTTAAACAATTAATTAATAATAATATTTAACAGATATAAATATGCGAACTAGTCTTAAAATCGCACTAACTGGCAATACTGGAGTTGGCAAAGATACCTTTGTTCAAACATTAAGGGCAAGCGATAAATTTGATTCTTTACAAGAAATTAAGTTGTCTACTCCATTGTATGAAGTACAGAATTATATCTATCAAGTTTGTAAAAAAGAAAAAGAATATTTTACTCAAGATGGGGTGTTATTAAATTTTTTAGGAAAAAATATGAGAGAAATCAATCCAAATATCATAAAAGATTATTTTTTAGCACAACTTGATATGTTAAATAACATAAATGGAGTCATTATATGTAGCGATGCGAGACCACAAGATTTACTATTTATAAAATCATCTAATTTTCTTATTATAAAAATAATTGCCTCCACAAAGTTATGCATTGAAAGACGCATAGCGAGAGGGGACACTTCATTAGGAAGCCTCGATCACTCAACAGAAAAGAGTGCTTCTCAAGAGATAGCATTTGATTATTCTATAGAAAATAATGGGAAGTTAAATATTTATCAACAAGCAATCTTAAAATTAGTAGGAGATTTATATGATTCTCACTGGTAGTGAAATCCACAAACAAGTATCCAACAATAAAATCCATATCAAACCTTTTGATGAACAGCAGATAAATCCCAATAGCTATAATTACAGGCTAGGAGATAATTTAGTTGAAATACTTGATATGCCAATTGATCCAATGAATAAGACAACTACTAGAGCAATAGAGTTCAATGAGGATGGTTATGTGCTTAATCCAAATAAATTATATTTAGCCAATACCTATGAAGAAATTGGTAGTAGTTCGTATGTAACAAGCTTAATAGGACGTTCATCACTCGGACGTCTTGGATTATTTTTACAAATTACTGCTGATTTAGGACATTTAGGAGCCAAACATAGTTGGACACTGGAATTAAAAGTCATTCAACCTTTAAGAATATACCCAAGAATACTGATAGGATAAGTTAGTTTTTGGCTACCAAAAGGATACTGTACTAAATTATATGATGGGAAATATGCAAAATATTCTAAGGCACATGCCAGTGAAATAAACCAAGAACTAGGGTTGAAATTATTATGATATTGACAGGAGATGAGATAGCTAAAAATGTTGAAAATAAAAAATTATTATTAGAGTTTATAACTTTAATCAACTTAACCCTAATTCTTATAATTTTCGTTTAGGTAAAACACTAAAAATTTATAAGGATTTTATTTTAGATAGTAAAAAACAAAATTTGACGACAATAATCGAAATTCCAACCGAAGGGTTACTTTTAAATCCTCATAGTTTATATCTTGGACACACAGAAGAAATTATGGGAAGTGAATATTTCGTACCGATCATTAGAGGCAGATCTTCAATTGGCAGATTAGGGCTGTTTATTAATGTAACCGCAGATTTAATTGATATTGGTTCTATTAATCAATGGACGTTACAGCTACACGCTATTCAACCTATTGTGGTATATCCAGGGATGCTCATCGGTCAAGTAACTTTTTGGTGTACTTTTGGTGCAATCACCTTATACAAAGGTAAGTATCAACGGAGTAAAGGTCCAATGGAATCTCAAATGTACAAAGATTTTATCAAGATATAATGTACGGCACTGTTAACAAAATAATTGCACAAGATTGTGAGAAGAAGTAAAATAACTAGGAAATAACATAGGTTCAATTATGAAAAAAGAAAGAAAATATCCAATCAGCGAGATAAAGTTTAAAGAGTTGATAGAGCCAATAAAGTACCATTATAGCAATTTTCTTAAAGGACTGAAGAACGTTCCTGTATATATGCTGTCAATTAGTAGAAGAAATAAATAATATTGAAGATAATTTATGAGTAATAGATATTTAGACCCCAACAACGACGTTGCATTTAAAAAGCTATTTCAAGATAAGGTTCGTCTCATAGACCTGTTAAACAACATACTTGGATTACAAGATGGTTGTAGAATCATTGAGCTAGATTATATACCAGTTGAGCAAATGCCATTGTTCATTGAAGGTAAGAGAAGTATCTTTGATCTTAAAGTCAAAGATCAGACATCGCGTTGGTATATAGTAGAAATGCAACGTAAGATGAAAAAAGATTATCTTAACAGAGCACAATATTATGGTTGTTATTCTTACGTTAATCAGCTTGAAGAAGGGGGGAGACACCAAGATTTATTACCAGTAATAGTAATTTCGATCATAGGAACATATGCATTCGGCATTTCAGTACCTTGTATTAGTTACTATCACCTCAAAGAAAGTACGACACAAAAACAATATTTATTTTCTGTATCCTACGTTTTTGTTGAACTTGGTAAGTTCGATGAAAATAATATCAAAAATGATACTGATCAATGGTTGCATTTATTAAAATGTGCTTCTCATGAGCAACAACCGCCAAAAGAAATTAACAATGCATACGTTCTTGCTGCTTATGAGAATTTGGAGAGATTGCGTTGGACTGCCCAAGAGCATGATGATTATATCAGATCACGACTAGCACAGGAAGCTGAAGAAAATGAATTCGAAGCGAAATATGAGGAAGGTAAAGCTGAGGGTGAAAATAAAAAAGCTATAGAAATAGCCAAAAACTTACTTGCCCAAAATATCGATATTAACATTATAGCCACAGTTACTGGTTTAGCTGTTGACGAGATTATAAAACTTAAAGATTAATTGTTTTATTAATGTGTTTGAAGGTTATTGGGATCAACTCAAGCCTCATAAAGCTGTATTAGTTTGAGATATAATTTTACATTTAGTAAAATAACTAGATTATTAAATGGAGGTTAAAATGAATTTGAATCAAAAGATAATAAAACCAAAGATAGGGTTATTATATTTAACCCAAGTTCGATATAAGGAGAAGGAAAAATAGTTGTAAAAGCTAGTTGAGGGATGATAATTATTTTCTAATAACGTTTAAATATTTGGAGAATAGCTATGATCCCTCCACCTAAGATTTTCTGTCTAATTGATGATTTTTGTAAGCATTTTGATCATCAATTAAGTAAATATATTTTATCTAATCCTAATAGAAAACGCCGTAAGTCTTTCCGATATTATGACTATTATTGTCATTTTTCATTTAAGCCATTACCAAACCTTTAAAGATTTTTATTTATGCTGTTTATGCCAGCATTATCGCAAAGAATTTTATGGTTTTTAAGCTATAACAGATTCGTTGAATTAATGCCGATGAGCTTCTTACCGATGATTTTACTGCTAAAATTTATGTCTGGCAAACAAACTAGGCAGTATTATATCGACTCCACCAAGCTAGTATGTCATAATTTGCGGATTTATCGTCATAAAACCTTTCAAAATATTGCCAAAAGAGCTAAAACTTCCATGGGTTGGTTTTTTGGTATGAAGATACATATTATAATTAATCAGCAAGGAGAAATTATGAATTTCATGCTAACCCTAGGAAATATTGATGATCGTAATGTTGTAGAGCATTCTTTCTGGAGTTATCGAATCCTATCATATAAATCATTTTTTGTATCAGTTATTTTCTCGTGTATACTTAATATCTCGTTACTAAAGAGTATATTATTTTTTTCCATGATCTTAAACCCTACTTGTCCAAGTTTTTTCTACTTTTTGAAAAAAATCGATTACCTTTGGACTACTTTCAGGATATTGCAATCTCATCATATTATCTTTAAAACATATTTCTATTGTTGCTTTGTTTTGATGTTCTAACTTACGCACTATTTCTGTAATATCACTTATTATCCAAGCATTTGAATTAATATTTATCAATTTTTCCATTTTTATGGTAATTAAAATTAACCTAACATTAGTTAATATGTAAATTATAGTTTTTTCTATTGAATTTTTATCAATCTAAATATTAATAATAAGGTGCGAGCTGATGTCACCGCCATTAATGGTATCGCCAATAAATTTACGAATCATTTCTTGTTGTTCAGAACTAGCTGATAACTCCATGATTTCTTGTATAATATTGTCTAAAAATTCCTTTTTATTTACTATATACGCACCCTTGAATAAATTATCCAATGTCTAAGTACCAGTTTGCACTGCTTTTGTTGCTTCTATACATAAATATATTCGCCAAGAATACTGTATAAAATCTTTACATGCCTCACCATTCTTGAGCTATAGCCAATCATAGCTTATCTTACCTATTATAAACATCAGTTACTAGTATTTTTTATATATTTTTACATTCTAAAGATATAACTTATATAGTCATTTATCTTGGTTCTTCTTCAAAAATATCATCTGGATATTCTTTATGTGAGATTTTTAATTCAATATCATCTAAAGTTTCGATGTCATAATAGTAATGACATGAGCTTTGTGAACTAATATTGTAAAAAATCTCCGCCAATTCAGCACATTCTTTTGTATTAATACGTAATAAATTTAATGGAATTATTCCAGTATCATAATATTTAACAAAAGTTGGATCGTTCAAATAGGCATATTCCTTATCTGATAAAATCCTACTAGCACGAAGAAAAGCTTCAGCATCTCCTGAAATCAGCAATTGTGAATCAGGACCATCAAACTCTTCCATACATTTTATTTTTAACATAAATTAATCTCCTTTCTAAAGTTGGTACATTATTAATCGGAATATTTAACCATTGAGAACATTTTCTAGATGATTTATAATCCCAATGTATAGTGATGTTTCTCTTTCAAATGTGGACGCCACTGCCTATCATATTGATCATATATCACTTTTTCTCCCTTATTACGAGCTTTGGTTTTTGTTGGTATACCTTCCCTGAGGATGCCATTAATCGGCACTTTCGGCCATGTGCTAACATCGCTCATTCTGATATATGATCTAACTCCATAGAACAATTCGCAACCACATTCTCTGCCCAGCATCTACAATTAATGGCAAAGCTAGGATGCCCCATGGGCGGAGGAGAATTCCACTTAAAAATTTGCCCATTATTTAAGGCGTGGGAGGCTATGACTCGCAGATCTTCCCTTGTACGCCAAGTATAAAAAATACTCTACTATACGTGATTTAAGCTCAATGGTGTCTTGCCACTGCCTTAAAATAGGCGTACCATAACGTAAATAATTGATAAATGCCTTGTGATTATAATAATATTTCTCAGTTATACAATATTTTTCTTGCACGTTTTTTTACTAAATGAATTTATAAAAAACTCAATATATCATTGCTTTAAACGTCCACTAAGTGTTGCTTATATAGTTTTTTGCAATTTCCTCAAATTAATCACAAGATTTATTAGATTTTTTGCAATTTCCACAATTTTTTATATAGATTTTTAATAAAAATTCTGTCCACAATATAGTAGGTAATCCTATTTTTTTATCTTTTGATCTATACATTTACTGTGATTTTAGTGTATAGTTATGTTTTAACTTTTAGTAAATTCGTAAGTATGTTAAAAAATCAAGAAGGAATAACAGAATCAGATTATAGTGCAGATTCTATCAAAGTTTTAAAAGGTCTTGAGGCAGTCAAAAAAAGACCTGGAATGTATATAGGAGATACTGACGATGGTTCAGGGTTGCATCATATGATCTATGAAGTAGTAGATAATGCTATTGATGAATCTTTAGCTGGTCATTGTGACCTAGTTGAAGTTATATTAAATGTTAATGGTTCTGTGACAGTACGTGATAATGGGCGCGGAATACCTATAGATATTCATGAAGAAGAAGGCATATCTGCAGCTGAAGTAATCATGACACAATTACATGCTGGGGGTAAATTTGATCAGAATTCATATAAAATATCTGGTGGTTTGCACGGCGTTGGAGTATCAGTTGTAAATGCTCTGTCTGAATGGTTGGAATTGAGAATTTGGCGAGCTAATAAAGAATATTTTATAAAATTTAAAGATGGCGTTGCCGAATCACCACTAGTACTTATAGGGGATTCTGCAAATAAAAAAGGTACTGAAGTTACCTTCTTTCCCTCTATTACAACCTTTAGTATGATCGAATTTAATTTTGCCACTGTTGAACATAGGTTAAGAGAATTAGCGTTTTTAAATTCTGGAGTCAGAATTTTACTAAAAGATAATCGCTTTGTTCCACACCAAGAGATAGAATTTTGCTTTACTGGTGGTGTAGAGGAATACGTCAAATATATTGATAGAGCTAAAACTGCAATACATAAATGTATCTCGCTCAATACCAATAACCAAGAAGTGGGAATTACTTTTGAATTAGCTATGAATTGGAATGATTCGTATCATGAAAATATTTTATGTTTTACCAACAATATACGACAACGTGATGGTGGGACTCACCTTATCGCCTTTAAAGCAGCTCTAACTAGAGTGATTACAGCTTATATCGACAATGCTGGACTTAATAAGAAGACTAAAATTAGTTTTACTGGCGATGATACTAGAGAAGGATTATCCTGTATTTTATCAGTCAAAATGCCTGATCCAAAATTTTCATCGCAAACTAAGGATAAATTAGTAAGTTCTGAAGTTAGACCTATAGTAGAAAATTCAGTATATAAAAAAGTTTTAGAATGGTTTGAAGAACATCCAAGTGATGCTAAAATAATTATTAATAAAATTATTGAAGCCTCATATGCAAGAGAAGCAGCCAAGAGGGCTAGGGAACTAACTCGTAGAAAATCTGCACTTGAAGTGTCTAATTTACCTGGAAAACTTGCTGATTGCCAAGAAAAAGATCCAGCAGCTTCAGAATTATTCATTGTAGAAGGGGATTCAGCAGGAGGTACGGCAAAACAGGGAAGAGATAGAAAATTTCAGGCAATTTTACCCTTGCGTGGTAAAATTTTAAATGTGGAAAGAGCTAGATTTGATAAAATGTTGAACTCTGAACAAATAGGAACTCTAATCACTGCTCTTGGAACTAGCATTGGTAATGAAGATTTTTCCTTAGAAAAGCTAAGGTATCATAAAATAGTTATCATGACTGATGCGGACGTAGATGGCTCGCATATTAGAACCTTATTACTTACCTTTTTTTACCGACATATGAGACAAGTAATTGAACAAGGCTGTTTATACATAGCACAACCACCTTTATATAAAGTAAAAAAGGGAAACCATGATTTGTATTTAAAGAATGAGCAAGCTCTGCAGGACTATTTAATAAAATCTACTATCAACGATGCAACGATTATTTTATCGGATGGGACGGAAATTATTGGCAATAATCTTGAAGAAATAATTAAAAAAGTTATTAAGTTCACCGCATTACTTGACCAAGTCAGCAAGAAATTCAATCGTCCTATTGCTGAATGCCTAGCAGTGAAAGATTTATTAGGTATCCAAATATTTGATAATGATAAAATAGCTCAAATAAATCAGTCATTGGAGATTTTAAATCTTGGTGATAGTGCTCCTGATAAGACATCTTGGCAATTTGCATTGACTGAAAATCATATAGAATTTTTTCGCTTTGTTCGTGGAGTAAAAGAAACAAAAATTTTGTCCAGAGAACATTTAGAATCTTTTGAGTTTATTCAATTAGCTAAAGCCTTTACCTCTATTGCCAACCTATTCATGCAAGAAGCTAAATTATCGATTAAAACTCATGAATATTTAATTACTTTGCCTAGTACATTATTAAATTTCATCTTAAATAGTGGCAAGAAAGGTTTAACTGTTCAACGCTTTAAGGGTCTTGGAGAAATGAATTCAGATCAATTATGGGAAACTACCTTGGATCCAGAAAAAAGGACTTTGTTACAAATTAGAGTTGGAGAACAAGATAGTGCAGAAGTAATATTTTCAACATTAATGGGGGATGTTGTTGAGCCTAGAAGACAATTTATTCAAGAAAATGCTCTGAATGTAATTAATTTGGATGTGTAATAATATTTAAAATTAAGGTATATTTTTGAATATTATGAAAATAGTAATAAATAATTTTATATTAATCAGTTTTTTCCAATTAATAGGATTTGTCTCTAGTTTATGCACTAGAGACAACCAATACTGGTACAAATCTTTAACGCAGTCTGTTCTCACTCCTCCTAATATAGTCTTTCCCATTATTTGGCCGATATTATATACAGGTCTAGCAATAGTAGGTGCTTTTCTTTGGCGTCAGTTGCCTGAACCAAAAGCTAGAAATCTATTAATTTTTTACATATTGCAATTACTGTTTAATTGGTCTTGGACTCCGATATTTTTTGGTTTACATTTAATAGGTACAGCATTATTAGTGATTATTATAATGGTCATTATTACCACCTACCTAATATTAAAAACTTGGAAAACATACCCTTACATATCTTATTTTATGGTGATTTACTTATCTTGGTTGCTATTTGCAACTTACTTAAATTTTGTAATATGGCAATATAATTAAACTATTAACGGAATTTAAAGGAATTTTTGTGCTACATAGTTTTATTTTCCTCCTTATATAAAAGGCTAATTCCGCTCATAACTTAAAATTATGTAGAGATCTCTGTATGACATTTAATTTACCCAGCCTACTAAGAAGACGTAATTATATGCTCAGAAATCAAGATGATATAGTAAACATTTTCGATGATGTATTTAATGCGTTTTGCTCACTTCCGCCTGCTTTTCTCTCTAGCAAAGAAGGGGATTTGCTATCAGCAATTGATATATCCGAAACAGATAGTGATCATTGCTTAGACGTCAAACTATCAGGTATTAATAAGCAAGATATTGATTTAAAAATAGAAAATAACATTTTAACTATTAAAGGACAAAAAGAAACAACGTTTGAAGACAAAAAAAAGAATTATTATATACAGGAAAGGTATTCTGGACTTTTTCAACGTTCCATATCTTTACCTATTAATGTTCTGACGAGTAAAGTGGATGCGAAATATGAAAATGGTGTACTCCACATTAAAATACCCAAAAAATAGCAAGGGGCAGTGGTACAAAAAATAGAAGTAAAGAGTTAAGTAAATAATTCTTTTGTAGTAAGTCAGGGTTCTAGCATTAGGCAAAAACCCTAACTTTTGAGGGAGTTTCAAATTATTATTCTATAATCATCTGTTTGCCAAAAAATTCATAACAAAAGAATAGTTCAACGAACTTATCTTAAAAAATTTGGATAATTTACTACATTAGGGAAATTATCACTTTTCCCTAAATGCTCTAAACATAGTATCGGTGATAGGATCAAGTAAATATCCGAAAAGCGTTCTAGTACCTGTCACGATTTGCACTTCAGCTTGCATGCCAGGGTGTAACTGCAAATTTTTAGCTTTGGCAAGCTTATTAAACTCATCCATGTCAATCTCAATTCTTGCAATATACACATTATTATTTGGATCTGGATTTGCGCTTTTATCTTGGACAATATCAGGTGATATACTAACAACTTTACCAGTAAATGAAGGCGTTGTTCTCGACTTAAAAGCACTAAAGCGTATTTTTGCAACCAAGCCGACATGTACCGAATCTATATTTTTATGAGAAACTCTTGCTTCTATTATCAATCTATCATCAGTTGGGGAAATTTCTAATATCTGGCTACCTTGTGAAATCACCCCCCCTATCGTATGGTAATAAATTACATTAACAACACCATCAACTGGCGATTTAATGATAATACGGTTTAAAGAATCTTGATGTGAGTTAAATTGCTCTTTAAAATGTGCTACTTGACCTTGTGCGTCACGCAATTCCGTCAACATCTTTTCTGTATATTTACTTTGCAAGTTAATATAATTAATTTCAGTCTCTGTAATTATATGATGAGTGCTTGCTATTTCAGTTTCTGTCATTGCTATTTCACTTTTACAATTAGCTTCCTTGACCTCAAGATCTAATAGAGTTGCTTTATGTGCAAAGCCCTTTTTAAACAAAGTATTGGCTGCACTTAAACGATCTTTGAGTACTTCTAAACTTTTGATATAGCCAACTTTTCTAGCTTGTAACCCTTCAATTTTTTTATTTAACTGTTCTATTTTTTGATTTAAAGCATTTTTTTCACTTCTATATACTTCTTTTTTGGAGGAAAATAAACTTTCTTGTGTATGTATAATTCTTGCTACTTCAGGTATTTTTATATTTTCTGTTAGAATTTCTGGAAATTCAATCTGTTCATGATTGTCTCTCTCAGCAATTAAACGACTCTCTATTGCAACGGCATGACGATACTGACTTAAAGTACTTTCATACTGAGATTTAATTTTTGTATCTTCTAGCTCTATTAATTTGTCACCTGTTTTAACTTTATCTCCTTGGTTGACAAAAATCTTTTTAATAATTCCACCTTCTTGATGTTGAATTATTTTTTTATTACTAGTCGCCACTAACACACCTGAGGCGACAGCGGCACTATCAAGTGGGGCAAAACTTCCCCACAAAAGCCCAACTAATACAAAAAAAACTGTAACATACGTACCAAAAAGAATTGGTGCCCTAGCAATTTGTACTACATCATTACGATCTTTATCATTTTTTTTGGTAATAAAATTTATAAAACGATCAAGATAATATAATGTATTTTTAATTACGTTAGCAATTTTTTCCATCATCTTTTGGGAGGAAAGACTTTTTTTTGCTTTTTGTGTATTTGCAGAATCACCTCGCAAGGACAAAAGCTGTTGCAGTTGAGCTTGGGTGAATGATGGCTTACTATTATTTGATTTTTCTTCCATATATTTATCACTTACTCATTAATGTGCATAACACCATTGTTTAACATCTTAACTCGATCCTGCATCTCATTTTGATTGCCGTAGAAAGCAACTGCACCATCTTGTAATACTAAAATTTTATCTACTACGGATAATACGGAAGGTCTATGAGAAATAACCACTACCGCAATTCCTCTATCCTTAGCTTGTCTCAATGCGTTTGATAAAGCCATTTCTCCAGCTTCATCTAAATTAGCATTAGGTTCATCTAATATAACCAATTTAGGATCACCATAAAAAGCTCTAGCTAGCCCAACTCTCTGTTTTTGTCCTCCAGAGAGGTTAGAGCCAGTTGTGCCTATATCAGAATCATATCCTTCTGGCAACCGTAAAATCATTTCATGAGCTCCTGCAATTTTAGCTGCTTCAATTACTTTACTTGGAACAGAGGCCTCATCCATTCTAGCAATATTTTGCTTTACGCTACCACTAAATAGTTCTATTCCTTGTGGTAAATATCCTACATGCGTGCCAAAATTCTCCCTATTCCAGCGATATATTTCTCCATCATCCAATCTTACACTACCAGAAGTGGATTTCCATACCCCCACCAAAACTTTGGCTAAAGTTGATTTACCAGCAGCTGAAGGTCCAATGATCGCCAATATTTCACCAGGCTGTACAGAAAAGGATACACCTTTTAAAACATATCTTGGTATTGGTGGTTGTGGCAAATGAGCAGGAATTGGGGCAGAATAATATACATTTTCTACAGTCAAATGACCTTCAACGTGCGGTATTGGCATTGCCTCATCTCGTGACTTATAAGTGGCAAATAGCTGATTAATATTTTTGTAAGATTTTATAGCCCCACTCATACTTTTCCATAATTCAAGAGCATTATCAAAAGGAGCTAAAGCCCTACCGACAATAATAGAACTCATAATCATTCCACCAGTAGTCATGTCTTTACCAGAACTACTTACCACAACATACGCACCTATACCAGTTACGAGCATCTGCATAATGTTACGAATAAATCTTGAAAAATTAGAGATTACACCGTTACGATAACTGGCAGTTGATTGTTTTTCTAAAGATGCAAGATTAAATTGATGCCAATTTGCTGTAACATTTTTCATCATGCCCATTGCTTCTACAACTTCGGCATTTCTATTAGCAATTTCTGCCTGAGTCATTCCTTTGATAGAAAATTCAGTAGCCTCACCAAGAGTTCTATTAGTTGCTGCAGCGTTAAAGAAAGCAGTAGATACAATAAGAAATGCTCCAACTAAGGTTAAAATCCCAATATATGGATGAATTAAGAAAATTACTATTATGTAAATGATACTCCAAGGAGCATCAAACAAGGTATTAATACCAGTACTAGTCAAAAATGTTTTAACAGTTTGAAAATCCCTTAATAACTGGCTAGCCCCCATATTAGTACGGGTGGCAGAGGCTGAGATAGAATAACCAAAAATTACTGGAGCAACCGTTTTATCTAACCATTCTCCTATTTTAATTAGGGTAAATGATCGAGCAATTTGTAGTAACCCATAAATAAAATAAATGGAGCCAATTATAATGGATAACCATAATAATGTATATAAATTACCGCTACCTACTACCCTATCCAAAACTTGTAAGGAGTAAAGTGGTGTCAGAAGCATTAATATATTAATTACTAATGCGAAGGCAAAAACTATCCAAAATGCAATTTTACAATTATTAAGAGCACTAATTAAAGGATTTATGACTTGAGTGTTATTGACTGATGCACTACTATTTTTCATATATCCACTATTTATATAAATCTTCAATATTAAAGGTTGTTAATTTAATTCGTTTCATTGATATTAGTCAACTTAACTTCTTATGCTTCAACACAGGGAAGAACATTACTAACATAATTTAGTAAAATCATCACATACTAATTAGGATAAATCACAAATAGGCTTAGAACAATGGTAAAAATCAAAAATTATTAAATATTGACTATACCAATAACAATAATCATAATTTAATTGCTTTATTACCACTATTCTTAACAATCTTGATTTAAAAACGTAATTGCAATATTATTAAAAAATCATTATATTAGAAATGAATGATATAGTAAACGCTTTTATTTTACAAATTTGAGGTAATATAAATAAATTCATCATTAGAATATTATATTTTTTTTAATATTCGATTCTCTATTGATAAATTTAATTAATTCTTCAGCAATTTGTACTCCATTTAAGGCGGCTCCCTTACGTAAATTATCAGCGGTAATCCATAAATTGATAGTATTTTTTTTACTATAATCGTTTCTAATGCGTGATACATATACAACATCATCTCCAACGGCGTCTATTGGCGAGGCATATTGCATTTTATTTAAGTGAGAAATGACCGCAATAGAATCGGATTCTCTCAATATTTCCTCTGCTTCTGTAGCATCTATCTCGTTACTAAATTCCACATTAACCGAAATAGAGTGAGAAACAAATACAGGTACTCTAACACATGTTACACTCGATTTAGCGTGGGATCCTATGATTTTTTCTAATTCTAAGGATATTTTACTTTCTTCTGTGGTAGAGCCATCTTCATTGAATGTGCCACAATGCGGAAATATATTAAAAGCTATTTGTCTTGGGAAAACCTTAGGAGAAATAGTGCTAAAAACATACTTTGCCTTTGTCTGATTATAAAGCTCATCCATTGCATCTTTACCCACCCCTGAGGTTGATTGATAGGTTGAAATTACCATTCTTTTAATTTTCGCAATATTATCCAAAGGTTTTAATGCCGTAGCTATAGGGATAACACAACAATTTGGGTTAGCTATAATATTTCGCATAGTATAATCTTTAAGGCTAGCTAAGTTAGCTTCAGGAACTATTAATGGCACGTCCTCATCTAATCTAAAATGCGATGATTTATCTATGACAATACAGCCAAGCTCCACCGCTTTAGTAGCGTATTCTTTGGATATTGCCGACCCAGCAGCGAAAAAGGCAATATCCACCTTACTAAAATCTACATCATTTATAACGGACATCTTGACTGTACTATCTCCAAAGCTCACTTCCTTACCGCTAGATCTAGTCGATGCTACACCGTATATTTTACCTATCGGAAAAGATCTTTCATGTAAAATTGCTATAATTTCCCTTCCAACATTACCTGTTGCTCCAATTACCGCAATATTATATTTTTTTATCATATTTTTTTAAAATCTAAAATTAATAATTTTCGTTATTAGTATATAGGTATCAATATAAAACATCTACACAAAACATTCATATTATTATTTATAACCTGAGTTCAATATTAAGTAGAACTTAGGTCATATGGATAAGGGGACACCATATTTTACCTCCTAATGTTCTTCTTATAATCTACTTTTTACATTGTGTTAGTAGCTTAATGTATTAGATCGTGTATGGATATTTGCGTGTATCTAACAAGAGAATCTGCGAAGAAAGATTAGGATAATTAGACTCGAAAGAGATTAAAGTTATCTTTAAAAATTATTGCATTTAATAATTTATGCGTTTATAGTTACAGAAATACCAAATATTTTGGTATTTAATAATTTTGAGGTAGGAGTCCCATGTCATCAATTTTGGATAACTTAATAGAACTTAAAAATGATCTAACTGATTCAACTAAATTAGTTGCTCATGAATTTAGTAAAAAAGTCTTAAATGTTTATGAATATCTATCAAAACAGATTGACGATCTAAGCCACTTAGTTAAAGAAAATACTAACGAAAATCTTACCAGCCTAACTAAAGAACGTGATGAATTAAAGTCTAAATTAGAAGAGTATAAAAAAATAACAGAGGATAAAGCACACGAAGCAAGAAAGAAGATTGTTGACAAGCTTCATAAATTAAATGAGAAAATTAAAGAATATAATAAAACTAAATAAGGGGTTATAATTATTTATAGCTACTTGAAAAGCTTGATTATTTACTTGATATAAACATTATTTATAATAAAAGGCAAACAAATGAATCGTAAATTATTACTAGTTACAAGCGTTGTTTTAATGTTTTCATCAGCTACATACGCTTATACTACGAGTGCAAATGGTACTCAAAGTATAACAATTATGGAACAATTAACCGAGCTTAAAGATAATTTGAAAGATACTGCGAAAACTGGAGTAGAAAAATTCAGTGAAAAAGCGTCTAGTATTTATCAATCATTATCAACTCAAATTGATAAAATTTTGTATAATTTAAAAGATCAAAAAGATGCAAAAATTATAAGTTTAAAGCAAAAGCGTGATGAACTTCATCAAGAACTAGATAGTTATAATAAGGCAGGAAGTACAAAAACTGAAATAATGCGTAGTAATTTAGTGCAAAAGCTTGAAGCATTAAACGAAGAAATTAGCGATTATAATAAATCTCTAAAGAAATAACTATTTTTAATTTATAAATTAAAAATACGCTTTTAAACTCATTATTCATCAGAGTTTAAAAAACTTAATAGTTGAGTATCAGTACAAACAAACTAAAAAATGGTTTGACTGACTGGTACTCTCCAATATTCTATATCTATATCCATACACATCCGTACCCATAATAATTGTGACATTATTTTGTTAATAGCACCGTAACGTAATTAGCAATTTTAGGGTTTTATAATTAATAAGCTACGATCGGATTTTTAAGTTTAGTGATAGTATAATTGGGAGTTGAATCAATAATTTCTTCAGACCAGTTTTTAAATAAATTAAGATTGAGGTGAATATTGCCGAGATATGATTTATGAATTTTAGTTAATAAAAATTCTGTTATAAGATTTTTTTCTAAAAAGAGATGAGCTAGTTCGGCACCACCAATCATAAAAATTTTTTGATTAACCAAAGATGGAATAAGAGAGATAAAATCTTCTAAACTACTAACTACTCTATGTTCTATTGAATTTTTTAGTGGATGATTTTTAGAGAATACAATAGAAGTTCTATCTACAAAAAGACTTGGGGGGGTTGCTACAAAAGTTTTGCGTCCCATAACAATAATTTCATGTTTTGTAATTTGCTTAAAATATTGTATCTCATTTGGGTAATTCCATAGCATACCACTATCATTACCAATCACTCCTTGCGGATCTGACGCCATAATGCCAGTAATTCTAGTAATAGTCATTATTCTCTAACCCACCTTAACAGAATATTTTGCCACGAAAAATCGCATATGATCCTCAACATTATGAACACGCAAAAAATCAGCTTTATTAGCTATTGATGCAGAAATAGCTATAGTTTCAAGATCTCTTTCCTTCGCTGATTTTATTGAAAAAGCCTCCATATATGATTTTCTCGAATGTCCAATAAGAACCTGTGAGCCTAGACCTTTCAATAATTCAAGGTGTTGCAAAATCTCTATGCTTTGATAACTAGATTTTCCAAATCCAATGCCAGGGTCAATGATAATAGATTCTTTCCTAAATCCTAGTGTCAACAATCTTTCTATATTTTTAGTTGCCCAATTTATAATAGTATCGATGACTGGAATATCAGAGTCAAGAATAACATTTTTTTTAGGCGGTATTCCTAAAGAGTGCATTATGCACACATTACAGTCACGTTGTGCTATAAGCTTAAGAGTCGAATCATCTAAATCGTTTTTTACATCATTAATCCAAGAAATTTGATATTTTTTAAGTATTTTATGTATTATTTCAGCCCAAAAAGTATCAATACTAATCAATATTTCGCCCATTTGCATAAGTGATTTTAAATTATCAAGAATAGGCTCTAACCTAGAATATTCCTGCTCAGGACTTTGTATAAAGGCATTGGGACGCGTTGATTGAGCACCAATTTCTACAATTTGTGCTCCTTGTGACGCAAGCTTGATAACTTGCTCAGTTGCTCTATCAATATCAGTAAATAGCCCACCATCTGAAAAAGAATCAGGGGTGATATTCACCACACCTACTAGCTTGGGAGATAAGGTAAAGCTATTTAAAAAACAGTTTTGTGGTGTTATAATTGCTCCATGCCCTTTCCCCATCATTGCTAATAAATGGATTAAAAATGGTCTATTATTTAATTCTGAATGAGGAATTTTTAAATTAGGAGTATTAATAATAACACCATCCCATACTAAAATATCTAGGTCAATAACTCTTGGGGACCACCTCTCTGATTGTTGTTCTCTGCCAATTTCATGCTCAATCTTCTTTAATCCTTGAAGTAAAAGCTCAGGAGATAAATCAGATTCCCCAGCCACTATCATATTTAAAAAAGGTTTATTCCATGTTAGGGGAGCATTCAATGGTAAAATAGATTCTGTCTCTAACACTATTGAGCATTTGGCATTTCGCAAATAACGTTCTGTTAATAAATCAACAGCTTGACGTAAATAATTAAGACGATGTCCAAGATTTGAGCCAATACTTATGTAAATCATCACTTTAACTCACATTCGTGGGAGAATTGCAATAAGTAAAGGATACTCCACCATGAACATTGGCGATAGGGGGGGATATTTTACATATCGTTACATTTATTAAGAAAATATCTTGTTTTTTATCACCTAAACTATCATTAATCACACGATAAACCTCAGTTGCCAAATATTCGATAAGATTAAATTTCCTATTTTGGCATAGATCTTGTACATATTGAATAATTTTAGCATAGCAAACTGTATCTTCAAGTTGATCAGTGGAGCAACTACTAGGAGGAGATTTAAAAATTAATTCAATATTAAAACTTATGAGTTGAGGATGATGCTTTTCCTCCTCAGAATAGCCTAAATGTAGCCAAATTCTCAAATCGTTAATGGCAATCTTATAAGAAGTCTTGTTATCCACATTATAATCCATAAAAATACTACCAAAATAGTATTTAGCATTATGCCCTAGCTATAATAGTTTGTCAATTTTTACTATTTTCATAAGCAATTTTCTCCATAATTAAATCTTTACAGTAACTGAAGTAACTGTAATATATAATAATTCATAGTAAATTACAGTAATTTAAAAAAAATTATTTAATAATATTTAAACAACGTTATATTAATATAGTAGCGTCAAAGATAATGAGCTATATTGATATAACTAAATATTTAAGATAGCTATTACAAATATGAGGAATGGGTAAGTGAAAAAATTGTTATTATTATGTTTAATCTGTTGGTACTCTGTAACTATTGTAGAAGCGTCAAAATCATATTCTAATAAATTGCCTAAATGCAAAATTACCACTAGTACTATTAACGATTACGAGCCAGAAGAATTCCAATTATCTAATAATTTACTTAGAAAAACTGGACAACAAGCAAAATATTGTGCTACAAAAATTATAGTAAGTGGAACTGTACTGGATCAAAACTGCGTTCCAGTACCAGATGCAAAAGTATATTTATGGCAAGTTGGGTGCGATGGAAAATATCCATATGTACCGCTTCGTACTCGCATTGATAAAAAGAGAATAAATCCTACTACTAAATCTACTTTTACTGGCTCTGGTACAGCAACTACCGATAATAACGGAAATTTTTATTTTATCACTGTATATCCTGGAAGAATTCCTCATGAAGTTGCTAATCTAAATGTTAGAGTTGAGCATCGTGAACTTGGGCAATTACAAACAAAATTATATTTATCTAACAAAGCAAAGTCCTATAAAAATTGCGGAGAAATTAGCCCTGCTCTACATAAAATTTTAGATGAAACTAGAATATATGAATTTAAAATTGTCATACCTGGTAAAACCTTAAAAAAGCTACAATATTAAAATAGATTTCCCCTTCACCTTAATCGTTTACGTTACTAGGCCTAATAACGATAATATTCACAATTTTCTATAGGTTCTTCCATACTAGTATTGAAATAGTTGTCACCACTAAGCTTTACGAAAATAGATTCACACAAATGGTTATCGTAATTATGAGACACTTGCTTAATTACTTGATATTCTATTTCATTTTGTTCTAATTCTGGGTTATAAAACTGTTTATTGGTGCAAAATTCTTTACCTAGACCATTATCTATCTTATTACATAATTTGTTAAATCTTTCCTTTATAGATTGTAAATTTTGTGCCACTTGCTCTAATGATGAGTCAAGTTCTTTGCCCCTTTCCAATTGTGCATAATAAAAATGGGTAAGATATTCTGTTAATTTTTCACGATTTGTCTCTATTAAAGATACGATTATTGGAGTATTATCGCATAATGTTCTGAGGAACGATTCTATTTCTTCACGTGTATTTTCTAGCCATTGATCTTTTTGCGTTATATAACCGTTAGTACTCTGTTTTTTTAGCATATATTTAAAAAACCCTATACTACGATTTTCGTATGATGAATCATTTGCCTTATTTAACTTAACAATATTTTGGTCATGTGAATCTTCCTTTATTATGCTTTTTGGTTGTAGATCTAATAATTTTACTTTTTGTTCTGCAAGTAGTTTAATATTCTGATAGTTTGTATTAATTTTTTCTTTTGCACAAATTTCTTGTTCTTTTAATGTTTGTTTTTCTAATTGTGACAATTTTGGATCTTTTAATCCTTGTTTTATTACACGAAGTTCTTTAGTATCAATAGATTTAATATCCTGATATTTTTGTGATATTTCTCTCTGTATATAATCTATATTTTGTGACGGTGATTGTAGCTGTTCTTTTGCTTTCGTTACAAGATTAAAATATTGTGTGGTGTCATTATAATAATTAATTTTTTTCATTTTTATTACCTACTAAAATCTTCTTAACATTTCACCTTTAACGACTTCATCTTATATTAAAATATATATTGCACTTTAATGCAAGGCAAATACGATAAAACGTTGTAAAATTATTGGGGTTTGATAGAATCCCTTTCGAATAAAATCTAGGGAGGTGATATTTTTGTTTGGTGAGGTATGATAGAATAAAAAAGTGTAAAGTATTTTTTGAAAAATTTAAGATATATTACTAGCTAATTGGGATAATTGATCATAAGTCCATCCTCCTATAGTTTAATGCTTCGGCTATATGTATCCTTCGTACATTTTTAGATTCTTCTAAATCTGCGATAGTTCTTGCTACCCTTAAAATTCGGTTATAAGCACGCATAGATATACGAAATTTTGTGGCAGCTTCATTTAAAAGGTCTTTACCATCATCTATTGGTAATGCGTATTCTATAAGCAACTGCCCATCCAAACGATTATTAGTTTTAATATTATAGCCTTCATACCTAGATTGTTGAACATTGCGAGCCAGCTCAACCCTAGTTGCTATTGTATTTGAATCCTCTCTGAACTCATCATCTATTACATTATAATTATAATCATCAATAGATCCCACTTCTATATGCAGATCAAACCGATCCATGATGGGACCAGAAATTCGCATTTGATAATCACTACCACATTTAGGAGCTTTAGAACAAGCCTTATGTGGATCGCTTAAATAGCCACATTTACAAGGATTCATTGCAGCTATTAGTTGAAAATTAGCTGGGTATTTTATATGTGAATTTGCTCTAGCAATTAATATTTCCCCTGTTTCAATTGGTTGTCTTAGGGATTCAATGACATTGGATGGAAATTCTGGTAATTCGTCTAAAAATAGTACCCCATTATGTGCTAGTGAAATTTCTCCAGGTTTTATCCTTTTGCCAACACCGCCTCCCGCCATAGCAGCTATAGAACATGAATGATGTGGAGCTCTAAATGGTCTAGCTCGTGATAATTTACCATTCTCTAGTTTCCCTGCAACGCTAGCTATAGTACTGCACTCTAATATTTCTTCAGGAATCATTTTAGGTAATATGCTAGGTATACGTTGTGCTAACATAGATTTACCAGTACCGGGAGGTCCAAACATTAATAGGCTATGACCGCCAGAAGCTGCTATTTCAAGAGCTCGCTTAGCAATCTTTTGCCCTTTAATATCTTTGAAGTCTGGATAATTGATCGTACTAGTATCTATCTCTATTTCAGGAGGTGATAGTATTTGTGAACCTTTAAAATGGTTTACTAATTCTATTAAATTTCTTGCTACCAAAATATTATTATTACCAGACCATGCTACTTCACGTCCATTATCTTTCGAACAAATAAGTCCTTTATTCCTTGCTGACGCTCCAATGGCTGCAGGCAATGCTCCATTCACAGATAAAATCGAACCATCTAAAGAAAGTTCACCTATCACTAAATATTCTTGCATTTCTTCTGGTGGCAAGACATTCATACTACTCAATATCGCACAAGCAATAGCAAGATCAAAGTGACTACCTTCTTTTACCAAATCAGCTGGTGCTAAGTTTATCAGTATTTTTTTAGTAGGAAGAGCAAGACCAATAGAAGAAAGAGCTGCTCTCACTCTCTCCTTGGATTCAGCAATAGTTTTGTCAGCAAGACCTACTATGGTAAAATTAGGTATACCAGCTGATATTTGCACTTGTACATCGACATCGATAATGTCAATACCACTAAAAGTTAAGCTACTAAGATGAACTACCATTTTTATAAAATAAATTTTACAAGATCAAGATTTTTAACAATTTTAGATAATTGTTCTTCAACAAAATTTCCATCAATTATCACGTGCTTTTCTAGCTTATCACTGGCGTTAAAACTTATATCTTCCAACAAATTTTCTAAAATCGTATGTAATCTCCTAGCTCCAATATCTTCTACTTCCAAATTAACACTCGTTGCATAAAAAGAAATTTTTTCTATCGCCTCTGTTGTAAATTCTAATTCTACTCCCTCAGTGAGCATAAGGGCTACATATTGTTTTAGTAAACTAGATTCTGGTTCGATTAAAATTTTAACCATATCTTCTTTAGTAAGAGAATTCAATTCAACTCTAATAGGCAACCTTCCCTGCAATTCAGGCAATAAATCCGATGGTTTAGATGAATGAAAAGCTCCCGAGGCTATGAATAATATATGAGATGTTTCTATGGAACCATATTTTGTATTAACCGTTGTTCCTTCGATCAAAGGTAACAAATCTCTTTGAACTCCTTCCCTACTAATATCCGAATTTTTGCCTTCGGAGTTTGAAGTAATTTTATCTATTTCATCTAAAAAGACTATACCATCATTTTCTACCAGCTCTATTGCTTTTTGAATGATCTTTTCTTGATCTATGAGTTTTTCTGATTCTTCAGCAGAAATAACTTTTATAGCATCTTTAACAATCATTTTTTTGCTTTTGGTCTTATTTCCGCCCATAGCTTTTCCAATCATGTCAGAAATGTTTAATACCCCTAATGAGGCTCCAGGCATTCCTGGAATTTCAAAATTATTACCACCAAATAAACTTCCAGAATCTGATACTTGTATCTCAACCTCGGTATTATCTAATTCACCATTTTCTATCTTAGTAAGGAATTTTTCTCTCGTTTCATTTGACGCTGATTTACCAACCAAAGCATCTAATACTCTTTCAGTTGCCTTTAAATGTGCATTAATCATCACTTCTTTTTTAGCATTAGTTTTTTGTGCATGCACAGCTATTTCAACCAAATCTCGTATTATAGATTCGACATCTCTACCAACGTACCCTACTTCAGTGAATTTTGTAGCTTCTATTTTAAGAAAAGGCGAACCCACAAGCTTTGCAAGTCTCCTAGCTATTTCTGTCTTGCCTACACCAGTTGGTCCTATCATTAAAATATTTTTTGGTACAATTTCTTGGCGAAGTGGCTCTCCTACATTTTTTCGTCTACAACGATTTCTTAATGCAACTGCCACAGCTTTTTTAGCTTTATCTTGTCCGACGATGAATCTATCAAGTTGACGAACAATTTGAGCAGGAGTCAAACCCATAGAGTTTTTTTGAATTTTAGGCTTCATACAACTTTTTCTAAAATAATATTATGATTAGAGAAAACACAAATATCAGCCGCAATGTGCATAGATTTTAAAGCAATATCTTCCGCTGTTAGGTCATTACCAAAAGACATTATCCCCCTAGCAGCAGAGAGCGCATACAAACCACCAGAACCAATAGCAGCAACGTTAGAGTCTGGTTCAATTACGTCGCCATTGCCTGTTAGAATTAAGATGTTTTTTTTATCTGCAACAATCATCATGGCTTCTAGCTTTCGTAAATATTTATCACTCCGCCAATCTTTGGCAAGTTCTACTGCACTCCTTAGTAAATGGTAAGAGTATTTTTCTAATTTTGATTCTAATTTTTCAAACAAAGTCAAGGCATCTGAAGTAGAACCAGCAAATCCAGCAACAATACTATTATTGCACATAGTTCTTAATTTTCTTGCCGTAGATTTTAAAATTGTATTACCGTGGGAAACCTGCCCATCAGCTGCGATTACTACATCATCACCTTTCTTCAAACAAAGTATAGTGGTACCGTGCAATACAATAGATTGTGCCGAATTATTTAGCATAAATAATCTTTTTAATATTGATGTTTAACAATTAAATAACTATTATAGTATTTAAGTTTCAAAGATACAAATAAACATTTATTATAAATAATAAAAAATTATTATGAATATTTATTCAATATATATTAATCCTCAAAAAAAAGATAATGATTTTATTATAATCAAGCAAGGATTTTCTGCATTTGCTGGATTATTAAATGTATTTTGGGCATTATATTATAAAATGTGGTTACCACTAATAGTTACCTTAATGTTCATGATTGTTATATTAACTATCAATAATACTTGCCTTATCTACATAAGCAAAATATTAATGATACTAATATACGCTTTTTGTAATGATGATATAAGAGAATATGATTTAGAACGCAAAAATTACCGTCTTGGAGACGTAATACTCGCAAAATCAGAGATAGAGGCTGAATTAAAATTTTTACAACGGTTAGAAGAAAATAGTGATGTATGACAATAATAACGTCTTTGCAAAAATTATTAATAAAACTATACCAGCCATAATAATCTATGAAGACGATGATATTATAGCGTTCAAGGATGTACATCCAGTAGCTCCCGTTCACATTATAGCGATTCCTAAAAAGGAATATACTGATTATAGTAATTTTATTCTCACTGCTTCAGGCGATGAAATAAAGAACTATTTCACTAAACTTGCTTATGTCGCCTCATTGGTAGGTATAAGTGAAGATGGTTATCGTCTAATTACCAATAACGGTTCTAAGGCTGGACAGACTATACTACATTTTCACTTTCATATTATAGGGGGAAAAACCCTCTCAACACTTATCTAAGCTACAATTAAACTTTTGTAAAATAATTCAATTTCTTGGCTTTTTGAATGTTCTATGATACAATTACCTGCAAAAACTAACTAATATAATCATTATGGCTTTATCAAAATTTCTTGACCCAAAAAATGATGTCGCTTTCCGCCGTATATTCGGCACTGAGAAGAATAAAGACATTCTTATCCATTTCATCAATGATGTACTGGAACTTAAAAATGGTGAT